>SMTZ1_10001661_pt1 | contig 29795 bp, 25 predicted proteins | sample DeeMarSWOR136_30_FD_25667 | JGI IMG/M metagenome (IMG submission 25667) | reverse complement strand
CCATTTTCATTCCCTTTGAATACGGTCTTTAGAAGCAAGGTCGACTACTTCCCCAATACCCTCATTGCCTCAAGGGCGATCTCCCGATCGTCAAAATGGATGGTTCTGTCCTTTAAAATCTGGTAATCCTCGTGTCCCTTGCCAGCGATGAGCACGATGTCGTCCTTTTCGGCAATCTCGATTGCCCTAAAGATCGCCTCTTTTCTGTCCGATATGATCAGGTGGTTTTGCCCCTTGAGACCCTTCCTTATATCCTCTATGATTGCTATAGGATCCTCAGTTCTCGGATTATCGGAGGTCACGATTGCTAGGTTTGACTTGCCCTCAACCACGCTCCCCATGACAGGGCGTTTTTTCCTATCCCTGTCACCTCCGCACCCGAACACGGTAATGATCCTGCCTATTTTCAGGCGGTTTGCAGCATCGAGCAGATGATCGAGGGCATCCGGAGTGTGCGCGTAATCCACAAACACATTGCCCTCTCCCACCCGTTCGAATCGTCCTGGGATGTATTTGATTTCGAGAAGAGCAGCCCTAATGGTATCGTCGTGGATAGATAATAGCCTGGAAACCGCATAGGCAGCGAGAAAATTGTAGACATTGTGTTCACCGACCAGTCCCATTTCAAACTCCTGCCCGTTGACCGAGCACTTTGTCCCACTGAGGGTAAGCGTATCGATCTCTCCAAGGAAATCAGGTGTGCCGCTGATCCCAAATGTGTGCACCTTCCCCCTTGTGAGGGAAAGGAGCTTTTTTCCGTATCCATCGTCGCTGTTGATTACGACCTCTGCGTTCCTCCTTAGGCTGGTAAACAGAGATGATTTTGCCTTGAAGTAATCCTCCATGTCTGCATGGAAATCCAGATGATCCTGACTGAGATTTGTGAAAACCGCGATGTCGAAGTCTTCGGTTCTTATCCTGTCCATGGCGAGCGCATGGGAGGATACTTCCATAACCACATGGCTCACCGCTCCCTTTCTCATCTCGGAAAATAGGTATTGGGTAAACATGGGATCAGGGGTTGTATTGTGAGCCTTTTCCACCACATTGTTGTAACGGTAGGAAACAGTCCCTATGATGCCGGGGTTCTTTCCGTGCGCACGAAGGATCGCCTCGAGGAGATAGGTGACCGTAGTTTTACCGTTCGTGCCCGTTACTCCGATCAGTGAGAAGGATTTTGACGGATAATCATAAAAGGCCCTCGCGATATTAAGTGCACACTTTCTCGCATTCTGTGTATAGCATATGGGTGCCCCTGCGTGCTCCTTCAGGTTCGCTCTGAACCGCTCCTCCACCACCAATGCGACCGCTCCTCTGCGGAGGGCATCCTCGACATACTTCAATCCATTTTCCCTGTACCCCTCGATGGCGATGAAGAGCCCGCCTTCTTTCACCTGCCGTGAATCGGAACAGACCATTCGAATCTCTAGCTCACCACCCTCGGTGCACTGTAGATCTGAACACCTTTCTGCTATCTGACGCAATTTCATAAATTCCTCGCATTGTGGAATTTCTGCGATATAATAATACTCACGAGTTTGGCCGACCGAAAATGGAAAAATATACTCCTGTTCTGGTGTGCTCTCTATTAAATTTATCTTCCGTTACGCGGAACAATTTCGAGGAGAGAAACAGTGCGAATAGTTATCCGGGATGTTCTAACCGTTACGATGAATGATAAAGGCGAGATCGAAGTGTTCACCATTCTCATCGAGGGGAGCAGAATTACCGCACTGCTGAAAGGGAAGGAGTTCGAAAGGCTGAATACAGGGCATGCGGATGTGGTCATTCACGGTGCAGGCAAGATCGCTCTCCCCTGCTTCATCAACGGGCATATACACTCCGATGTGACTCTCGCCCGCGGTCTTGGTGACGGGCTCACCCTCTACGAACAGGACAGCGACTCCTTTGTGAGCAGGAAAAAATGGTTCTATGACGAACTCGATAGAGAGGCACGCTACTACTCAAAGCTCCTGCAGTACATGGAAGCAGTCAAAGGTGGAATCGGTTTTATCTGTGACGTTCCCTTCTGGTTCTACGGAGACGAAATAATCGAGCCCTTCAAAAAGGTGGGGATCCAGGGTGCCGTGGTGCTCGACTATCGGAAGAACTTCCTCACCGGGGAGCCAATCGAAAAAAAGAAATACTTTCGTACAGCTCATCTGCTTAGTGAAGCAGGTATTCTTCCAATCGTTGAGGGACCTTCCGAAGAGCACTTTGACGAAGAGCTCCTCAAGTTTATCGGGAATACGGCGGCAGAGCTTGACACCTTTGTACAGATGCATCTTGCTGAAACCACATGGCGGGTGGATATTATAAAAAATAGGTTCGATCTCACCCCTGTGCGATATCTCGATCGAATCGGATTTTTACGGAGTAACGTCATCGGCTCCCACGGAATATACATCGATGGAGAGGAACTGGGAATAATAAAAAAAAGAGGGGTCAGAATCATAAACTGCCCCGTTTCTGAAATGAAGATATCCGATGGCACTGCCCCTGTTTCAGCGTTTATTAAAAAGGGAATACCCCTCGGAATCGGGACCGATGGCGCCCTCTGGAATGACTCCTGTGATATGTTTTCCGAAATGAAGAGTCTGATGCTACTGCAGAGGGTCACGAAGGGGGCAAACGCCCTGGATGCATACTCCTGTCTGTATGCTGCCACGCGGGGCGGCGCCCTGGTCTTTGGCAAGGAACGGGAGCTCGGCTCCCTCGAGCAGGGAAAAAAAGCATCCATCACGCTCATTGATTACATGAAACCCCACCTGGTGCCCCTCTATCACGGAACCCGTTCGAACATCCTTCAGAATATCGTGAGCTGTGCGCGTGCATCCGATGTAGACACAGTGATCGTAGAGGGAAATATTGTGGTACAGGGAGGAAAGATCAGAACACTCGATGAAACGGACATCATCCAAAAATGCCAGGAGCTGGGAAACGCGAAGTTTAAACACCTATCCTGAATCCTTTGATTTCCCGCTTCTGTACTGTTAGATTAGGAAGACTCGGGGAGTAAGACCACATGAACATTCAACTGAAGGACTATCTGAGTATCAATCGGGTTCTCTTTACCTCTTCGTCCACCAAAGAGGAGGTGATGGATGAGCTCATAAAGGTCTCACGGGAGGATGGAAAGGTGGAGAACACCGGGGTATTTAAAGAAGCACTGCTGAAAAGAGAGTCAATCATGAGCACGGGGATAGGCTACGGTGTAGCAATACCACATGTAAAGCTCGCGATGGTAAAAGAATTCTTCATCACCATCTTCATACACAAACGAGGTGTAAGCTGGGAGTCCCTTGACAACAAACCCGTTCACATCATCCTCCTCATCGCAGGTCCTGAAAACCAGCAAGAAAAGTATCTGAGGATCCTGGCAAAACTGGTGTATGTGATAAAAAATCCGGAAAACCGAAAAAAGCTGCTGCAGTATAACACAAAGTACGAGGTGTACAGCGCTTTCAACGTAGAGTGAGTACGGCCTCAAGCTACCCCTTTACCGCACCTCCCACAATTCCTGCAACGAGCTGCTTCTCGATGAGGAGAAAGAGTACGATGACCGGTATTATTGCAAGGAATGCTAACGCTGTGAGGAACTCCCACTGGGTCGTATACCTTCCCACAAAGTTGTAGAGCCCGAGGGTGAGAGGGGTCTTTTTCACAGACTGCACGAGGGTGAGGGCAAACATGAACTCGTTCCAGGATGCGATGAAGGAATAGATGATCGTGGTGATGAGACCAGGAGCGGCAATGGGAATCATGATTCTCACGATTGTCTGGATCCTGGTGCACCCATCTATGAGGGATGCCTCCTCTATGTCAACCGGGATTGTTCTGAAGTAGCCCGCAAGCATCCAGGTGACGAAGGAGAGGGTAAAGACCGTGTTCACCAGTATGAGGCCCAGGTATGTATCGAGCAGGTGAAGGCGGGACATAATCTTGAAGAGGGCGATCACCACAATGATCGGGGAGAACATCTGCACCACCAGGTACAGGTAGAGGAGCAGCTTCTGGCCGAAGAACCGGAACCGGGAAACCGCATAGGCTGCCGGAACGCACAGGACCGTTGTGAGAATTGTGGTAACCGCTGCGATGGTGTTCATTGGGGAAGGCCGATTCTAGAGAATTATTAATATTCGATATGGGCTGGATTCGAACTTCTGAAGGATGATTTAAGAGTCAGATTTAAGCTGATTTCATTTTTTTGATCCGCTCGGAGATCCTTTTCACGTGCACTTCCTCCATCTGCTTCAATGTCTGCAATGTCGCAATAACATCCTCGTTGAAGGCGGTGAGTGTGAGCAGCATATCATAGGTGCTCAACGTATCCTTTTCACGACCAAGAGCAATATGAAGAATGTCCGAGGAAGTCGCAAGCGGCGGGATTTCCTGGGTGGAAATAATCTGAGTAAACATAGAGGTGTCGATATCAACCGTGTAGTTAAGATCTTCAGCGGTAATTATTTCCTCATCGAGAAGGCTCTTGAGCTGATTCACGTGCTCAACCTCTTCCTTGGCAAGATCATCGGTCAACGATCCTAGCTCACTTCCACCAAGAAATTTCGACGCTCTTCTATAAAATCCGTAGGATTCGCGCTCGATCCGCATGGCATACTTGATGATTTCTTCCACGGTGAGCTCTTCCATATTTTATCCTCCATACTGAACAGCGCATTCACTGAGGTGCAGCCGGTGGCTTTTACTCGTTTTTAATGAGCCGTTCACAGCGTTTTATAAAGAGGAGTGACGGGTTATCTCCATCGAATATCTGGTTGACTTTTTTAAAGTCAAAAACCGCGATATCATACTTACCTTCGAGAAACATGTCAAGCCCGTGGTAGTAAAGCTTTACTGCATTTTCGATCTGCTCCGGCTCCTGAAGAAATATCTCGAAAATGTTAATCCGCCCTTCACCGGTGGCATCCTGAACCACATCGAGCTTTCGAAACTTGAAATCTTTCAACGTACCAAGCTGCTCTTCAGCGTTCGTCACCAGTGTAACTCCGTATTGCCCGGCGTATCCCAGCATCCGCATGCTTTCCTCCACCGCAACACCGAGACCAACGTAACTGTCTCCAACCGTCCCCGCGACCGAAGTCCCATGGGAAAGTCCCATCTTTGCCTCCCACTTGACCCCGCTCACATTCTTTTCAGAGCTGTTTCTCCCTTCGATCCATTTCAGTATCTGTTGTGAGCCCTCAATCGCCTTCATGAATGACTGTTCATCAGCAGTGGGAGCACCGTACACAATATTAAGAAAATAACCGTAGGAGAAATTGATCATCCCCCCGACACCCACGGCCTGACTTTTCACGAAATTATACAGAGCACTCAGCTCATTGGTAATAACCTGGGGGTAGAGCCCATCAATGGGCTCCAAATAATTCACCAGCTCGATACTCAGGGAGGATATTTTCTGCCTCTTGCTCTCCAGATCGGAGATGTTTTTTTCACTGATCTTTAACACCGCCTCGCTCTGTGAATATTTTTTATACAGGGCGATTATCTTTTTCAAATTTTCTCGCTGTTGAAACAAAGTATGAATCCTGTTCTCCATCTGTCCGAATATCTTCTCCGCTTTCATTACCATGGTATTGTAGCTTGTGACCACATCATCTATTCTGCTCTCTCCCTGTGGTTCGATGGATTCGAGCAGTTTCCCTCTTTTCACAAAGGCTCTCTCAAAGCAGTTCTTCATCACCTTTAAAACCACAGCAAACCTCCGTCGAATCCTGAGGTCCATGAATAAAAGAATGAGCGCATAGAGAAAAATGAGCACAGCCGCAAGAACGAGCAGTTGATTCCTCACCACGAAGAGGTCACTCTTGAGGGTGTAGACCATAAGAGTCATGTTCAAAGGGCTGTACTTCACGAAATATCCGAAACGGTCCTCGAGCCGGATCTCGCCTTCAATCCCCTCTCCAGTCGCGCTGAAAATATCCTGAGGTGCCGATCTCTTTATAGTACCCGAAGGATAGATGAGTGCGCCTGTCATTGTATCGAACACTAAAATTCCCGATACTTCCTCAAGATCAAAATAATCGGAAATTGAAATTATCAAGTCGCTGAAGAACTCTTCATCAGAAAAGTCAAGGGATGAAATACCCAGTGCTCTCACTCTCTCATCTACGAAAGTAAGTATGAACTTCCCCATTTCCCTGTGCAGACGCTGCGTGCGTTTCTCCAGATCAGAAGTGTAGAAAAAATGTATAAGCAGAATCATACAGCAAGCAAATATGATCGTGAGCGAAACTTTGTTAAGCTTCATCTTCTCTACTCTTCGACACGGGTGATGTGCGCCCCAATTTTCCCCAGCCGCTCTTCAAGCTTCAGGTATCCCCTATCAATCTGACCAATGTTGTGAATGACGCTTTTGCCCCGGGCCCAGAGGCTTGCGATGAGGAGTGCCATCCCTGCCCGTATATCAGGGCTCACAAGTTCGGCTCCGTAGAGTTTCGACGGGCCAACCACTACCACTCTGTGCGGGTCACAGAGCACGACACGGGCCCCCATGCTGGCGAGCTTGTCGATGAAAAACAGTCTCCCGTCAAACATCTTCTCAAACACAAGCACAGTACCCTGGGCCTGAGTGGCAGTTACCACCGCAATACTGGTGAGATCAGAAGGAAAACCGGGCCAGGGCGCATCATAAATGGTCGGGATCTCCCCGAACCGATCATCTCGCACAACCAGCTTTTGATCACCTGGCACGAGCACGTCAACACCATTAAATTGGATTTGTACCCCGAGTTTTGAAAACCAGTAAAGGATCATATTCAGGTGTCGTACTTCTGCATCTCTTATAAGCAGCTCACTTCCCGTGACGGCCGCGAGAGAGATGAAGCTTCCCACTTCTATGTGATCACCTATTACCTTCCAACTCCCTCCTCCCAGTTCGCGCTTCCCCTTTATCCTGAGAGTATTGCTTCCTGCCCCAGTGATATCTGCGCCAAGGGAGTTGAGAAAACCGATGAGGTCTTGCACATGCGGCTCCGACGCAGCATTATTGATTATGGTCTCACCTTGAGAAAATACACCCGCCATTATTGCATTCTCGGTTGCCGTCACGGAAGGTTCATCAAGAAATAGCGTGCTCTCGTGGAAGCCTGCCGCCTTGATAAAAAAGCCCTGCTTTTCTGTATGTACCAGGGCCCCGAATGACTCAAAGGCGTAAAAATGGGTGTCCAGTCTTCTCCTCCCGATCACATCACCTCCCGGCGGAGGGAACTGGATATTCTTCCCTCTGGCAAGAAGTGGTCCTGCAAAAAGGATCGAAGCTCTGATCTCACAGGCGTACTCCTTCTGGAGAAAGATCGTATCTTCGGTAGGCAGGTTTGTTTGAACAGAGAGAGAATCTTCCCCGCACCATTCGACCGTCGATCCCACAGATCTGAGGAGCTTTAGCATTATTTCTACATCGCGTATCCTCGGTATGTTGTGGAGAATTACCTTTTCATCTGTGAGGAGAGTGGCTGCGAGTATCGGAAGTACTGCATTTTTATTGCCTGCGGGAGTGATGGAGCCCTTAAGCCTGTGCCCCCCCTCCACAATGAACTTTCCCATCATCATGCTCCAAATACTCACCTTAATGTATTGTACCGACCTTCTTTTTGCAATAATTTTTTCTCAGGACATTTTTCTTTTAAGGGGAGTAACAATTCCCTCTGAATTTCTCCCATTGATCAAATTATATTATATTAGCAAAACATCACGCCAATTTCACAGAGGAAAAATCGGATGAGCAGGATAAGAACACGTTTTGCTCCAAGCCCCACAGGCTTTCTCCATATCGGTGGACTGCGAACAGCACTCTTCTCCTTTCTTTTCACGCAGCGGCATGGGGGAGATTTTATTCTGAGAATAGAAGATACGGATAGAAGCCGTTTTGTTGAGGGGGCAATTGAAGACATCCTGGAATCTTTGCAATGGGTCGGAATCACATGGAATGAAGGCCCGGACATCGGTGGGCCCCATGCTCCCTATTTGCAGTCGGAACGAAAGTCTATCTACAGCGAACACGCCTTTGATCTCGTCCAGTCGGGGTATGCTTATAAGTGCTTCTGTTCTCAGGCGAGACTTACCGCATTACGGGAAGAGCAGAACAAAAAGGGAGTTTATCCTGGATACGATCGGCACTGCCGCTTTCTTACAGAAGATGAGAGAGCAAAATATGAGGAGAATAATGACCCCTTTGTGGTCAGATTAAAAGTGCCCGAGGGGGGTGATACTGTCTTTGAAGATAAAATCCGAGGACCGATTAGGACACAGAACTCCACTCTTGACGACACTGTGATCCTCAAATCCGATGGATATCCGACCTACCATCTCGCTAACGTCGTTGATGACCACCTGATGGGAATTACCCATGTGATCAGGGGCGATGAGTGGATATCCAGTACTCCGCGCCATGTCATACTCTACGATTCCTTCGGCTGGATGCCCCCGGTTTTTGCCCATGTCCCGATCATTCTCGCCCAGGGAGGAGGAAAACTCTCAAAGAGACATGGAGCAACAACTGTGAAAGAGTTCAGGCAAAAGGGTTATCTCAGTGAGGCCCTCCTGAATTTCATTGCTCTTCTCGGCTGGTCTCTGGATGATAAGAGCGAACTTTTCAGCATGGATGAGCTCATTGCACACTTTGATCTGGACAGGGTGAACAAATCTCCGGCAGTGTTTTCTTATGAGAAACTGGATTGGTTCAACGGAATGTACATACGGGGTAAAAGGGTCGATGAACTCTACAATCTGCTCCTTCCCTTCATGATACAGGCTGACCTTGTGAAGGAGGAAGATGTACCGAAGGAGCGTGAATACATACTCCGGATCATTCCGCTTATTCAGGAACGTCTGAGCACTCTCAGCGAAGTGAGCGAGCGGTCCTGGTTCTTTTTTGACCGCCACTTCAGGATCAGAGATAAAGATGCACTTATACCAAAGAAACACACTAAGGAGGAAGCTGCACGGGTACTAAAAGAAACGATTAGAAGCGTTTCAACACTCCCGGTATTCCAGAGGGATGAGCTGGAAAAAGCGTTCAGGACACTTATCGAAGAACTTCAATTAAAAACAGGTCCCGTATTCATGACCATCAGGGTGGCCATTACAGGCACAACTGTTTCACCCGGTCTATTTGAAACTATGGAGGTGCTCGGAAAAGAGAGGGTTGTTAAAAGACTGAAAGATGCACACAAGACGCTTAAAAGCGGTGTGTAAAATTTGATTAATCCGAATGAATACAGTAGATTATTTCCTGTTGCCCTTTTCTCATCAACCTGGTCGTCTCGGAGCCTTTTATTGGATACTTTGGGATTTCTCGCAACAGTTCCTTTTGTACTCAGCATATTCTTCATCCTGTGGCAGGAGGACGTTCTCTTTCCCGTGATAGGCGGACTGTTCATCGGATCGATCATCTTCTCCAAGTTCAACCCGCTCTTCGGCTTCCTGAACATTACCGACGTGTTCATCGTGAACGCGCTGACCGATAACATCAATATTTTTATTCTGGGTATCCTTATCGAAGGTCTTCTTCTGTTCTCTCTTTTAAACCGCGGGGGCTATCTCAACACACTTCGAAGGGAGTTTACAAAAAGAGCTCTCACAAGAACCCGTCTTGAGTACATCGTAAGCCTCTCCACCTTCCTCATCTTCATCGACAGGTATCTATCCTCATTTCTCGTCGGGCTCTTTACGAAACCCTTTGCTGAAAAGAAGAGGCTGCAACCCGTCAAGCACGCATTCCTTCTCAACACCCTGAGCACTTCCTTTTCTCCTCTCATACCTTTCACCACGCTCACACCGGTAATTATCACGAGTATCGGAACTTCTTTTGGAGTTTTGGGAATCGGATACGCCCCGCTCAAGGCATTCTACAGGAGTCTTCCTTTTCAATACTACAATATTTTCTCAATCTTTATCGCGTTTTCAACAATCCTTCTTGATAAAGAGCTGTTTTTCATGCGCTGCTATAACGGAGAGCCGGAAAAGAGAACCGGTCAGACTGATACCCTGTCTTTCGATATGGGACTCCTCACGAGAAAGCAGATGTCCTTGAATCGTTCCCTCTACGCTACAGCAGGCTCACTGCTCCTGGTATTCGGCGTAATTGCCACAGGATTTATTCTTAAATGGCAGGGTCATACCCAGCTCCACGCTCTCAAAGTGGAGAGTATCCTCAAAATCTTTATCGGAGCCCTCTTTACGGGTATCATCTATATAGTCCTGTTTTCATTGATCACCAAAACGGAATCCTACTCAAACTACAAGGTAAAGAGAAAAGAAATATCTTTTTCACTGCTCATCACCTTTTTCTATGTAATTCTTGCGATGTCAATTGCATCTCTTGCCCGGAAGCTGGACCTTTCATCGTCTCTCCTCGGGGTTTTGTTTAAGAAAACCCCGCTCATCTCCTTCTTTCCCTTAATCTTTTTCCTCTTTTCCTGCTTCATCAGTTTTTTGTGCGGGTCCTTCCTCCTCACAACAACCACTGTTATTCCCCTTGCGATACGGCTTATCAGCTCGAGCCTGCCAGACCCACTGATGATTGAAGGGGTGATGTTTGCATCGGTTGGAGCCGTGATATCCGGGGCGAGCTTTGGTGACATCAACTCACCCTTCTCACTGAACTTCATTATATCGGCAGCTGCAGCGGAAACATCCGTGTTCGGACACTTCAAGAGCCAGATCGGTTATTCTCTTTTGGCCTTTTTAATCACCATAGTGTTTGGATATCTCCTTTTCGCTGTAGGAGTCAAACCCTATCTCTCTATTGCATCTGGGTTACTCGTTATCGGTATCACCTTTCTTTTTCTCTACAGTGAAGTTCCAATTCTCAAACGGATAAAATGATTAAAATAGAAAATCAGGGCAATATATATTGCCAGAGCAGCAAAAATTCTATTATTTTAGTTTCTTGTGAAACGCCTAGTTTGGCGGACAATTCCTTTTATCGTGATATTTCAATGTGTATAAAGGGAAAATACTTAATTGTGAGGGAGCAAATATGGTAAGGAGTGAGGGAAAAATCATCAGCACAGAAGAAGCAGCGAGGCTGCTAGGGGTTTCTCAGCAATCGGTTCGGAAGTGGTGTCAAAGCGGAAAAATACGGGCGAAAACCACACCGGGCGGATTCTATAAGATTGAGCGGGTCGAACTCGAGCGATTCCGTCAAGAGTTCAACATGCCGAACCTCGACTCAAACGAATCGGTTCTCATTGTTGAAGAGAATCAGTCGAGAATCAAGTTTATCAGCGGTCTACTCGAGATGCTCGATTTTGACGTGTTCACAGCAAATGACCTCATCAGCGTTGGGATCGCCATCGGAAATGCGCAGCCTACTTTCATCATCACAGGTACAAAACTTACAAAATTGAAGATTGAAGAGCTACTCAACTCACTTTCGAACAATCAACAGACAAAGGATATTTCGATTCTTATTATTGCAGAGCAGGGGGGCGATTACAACAATCTCGTCTCTAAATACGGTGGAATCAGAAAAATGGCTGTATTGCATGAACCACTTGATATACACCAGTTTAAAAGTGAAGTGGAAAGCCTGACCTGATATAATGACGCCGGTGCATTCAGTAGTCTATGAATCTGGGAAACTCGAGCTTGAATAGTGATCCCATTCCGATCCGGCTCCGAACACTGATCTGACCCTTGTGAACATCCACAAGACGCTTCACAATGGTGAGTCCGAGGCCTGTTCCTCCAAGAGTGCGGGAACGGCCCTTATCCACTCGGTAAAAGCTCTCAAATATTTTCTCTATCTCCAATTCGGGGATACCGATCCCCTGATCTTTAATGGAAATGAACACTTTCCGGTAATTCGCATCCAGGGCAACATACACGTCGCTGCTGCTGTACTTCATCGCATTATCGAGAAGATTTACGAGCACGAGTTCGAGCAGGTTTTCATCACCCTTCATGTAGAAGGAAAACTCATTACCGGTAAAATGCACTTTCCTCTTTTCATACCGTGCTTCTATTACTCCGATGGCATTCATGATACACATATTTACACTTACCGGGCTGTCTGTAACTATTTCCGTACCTGCGTCTGTTCTGGACAGAGTCAGAAGGTCCTCAACGATGTTCTCCATCCTCTGTACATTCCTGTTAATGATATCGAGGAATTTATTCTGCGTTTTATCCCGTGCGTTTTGCATTCCACGAAGAGTCTCGACAAAACCTTTTAACGAGGTAATCGGTGTCTTTAATTCATGGGACACATTGGCAACAAACTCACTGCGTATTCTCTCAAGGTGGGCAATCCTGGTGATGTCATGGAGCAAAATGAGAACCCCCGCCCCATCTCCAAAGGAGCTGCAGGAAAAATCGATGTAGCGCTCATCGGGAACGAATACCCGTATCTGACCCTCGACCATATTGTGTCCATTCCCGGCAGATCTGATACTCCTGTGAAGCTCCTTTGACTTGAGTACTGCATAGATACTCTTTCCCAAGAGGTCTTTCTCCTCATACCCGAAGATCTCACCAGCCGCGTTGTTCGCCTGTTTTATTATCCCATTGCTTTCCACCAGAATTATTCCATCATGCATACAAGAGAGGATCTTGAGTGTCTGGTCTTTCACTATGGACAGTTCACCCTCCCTGTGTATGAGATTTTCCATCATCCTGTTGAGCTCAGTGGAGATGAGGTTGAGCTCCGCATTCCTGAAATGTGGGAGACCCACACCACTGTTTCCATCTGAGAACTCCTTTATTATAGAAGCGATTCGCATGATCGGGTTGGTGATCTCCCTTGTGATTATGAGTCCGAACAGGGAGAAAGTAATGAATATCACAACTCCTCCGAGGATAATCATCGAGGTGGAGCTGTTCATTGACTTCTTTATCTGGAAAAAAGGAACTGCAAGACGAATAACCATCGGTTGACTGTCCTTGTATGCAAAATATCCAGCAACAAAGAACATCTTCATTTCCACATAGGGACACCAGCGCAGACTCGTCCCCCATCCACTCGAAATCGCTTCACTCACCTCCGGCATATTACTCTGGTTGTCCATTGTAAAGGGATTGTACATGGTTTCTAGAAGCACCACTCCATTCTTATCCATCAGGGTTATCCGCGGTTTACCGTGCAATCGCCACTCATCGATTACCTTCGGGTTCTGGGCTCTTGAAAAAATCTGTGAAAGCAGATACGCTTCGGTTTTATACTCCCGCTCGATCTGTCTGATGTATGATTTTTTCTGAATGTTTCTGAAAATAACCGTTACACAGAGAACGGTCAGAAATACGAGCACAATGGAGGTGATGTACACTCTCCAGAAAAAGTTTGGAAGAGGATTAGTCCTTCTCATTCTCACTTCTCAATCTGTACCCCACGCCCCGAACGGTTTCGATCAAATAGCCTGTCTCTCCGAGCTTTTTCCTCAGCGAGGTGAGGTGAACATCAATTGTTCTATCTGTTACCAATTCAGTATTCCCTTGTACTGCATACAGAAGCTGCTTGCGGGTAAACACCTTTCCATCATTCTGGGCAAGGGTCTTGAGTATACCAAACTCAGTCTTGGTAAGCCGTATAGCCCGCTCTCCAACAGTCACTCTGAACAGCTCAGGGTCTATCTGTAATTGCCCGATGTGTATGTACCTTTTCAGAAGAGCGTCTCTGCTGATCTGGCTTCTTCGAAGAACTGCACGAACCCTGGCGATGAGCACATGTACTGAAAAGGGTTTGGTGATATAATCATCAGCGCCGAGTTCGAATCCGGTTACGATGTCTTTCTCTTCTCCTTTTACCGTCAACATAACGACCGGTATGTGGGAGAGCTCCCTGTCATTCTTTACGATCCTGCAGACATCGAGGCCGTTCAGACCCGGGAGCATGAGGTCGAGAACGATGAGATCAGGTCTATGATTCCGTATCGCATCCAGACCGCCCGGTCCATCCTGTTTCAGTATCACCTTGAAGCCGTTTCGTGTAAGATTATAATCGAGGAGTTCGAGTATGTCTTCCTCATCATCGATCACGACAATTGTTTGCATATCTGTTTTTCCTCAGGGGAGTTCATTCTCTCGAAAAACAAAATAGAGGTATCTTTCAGATACCTCTATCTCGCTTAATTAAAAATGAAATGGGAGAATCCTCCCTTTTTAATGCCTGCGCCTGAAAGAGACGGTTTTCATTCTCAGTGGATCAATAAATCGCTTCCTCTGTTTCAATATTGAATATATGACACTTATCAAGATCCACCACGAATCCAACCTCCTGACCGAGCTGGGTTCTGTAGTGGTGCGGAACCCTGGCAACGAAACTTTCCTTTCCAGCGGCGAGGTACAGGAAAATTTCCGATCCGAGAGGTTCGATGACCTCCACCTTTGCCTTGACCAGTTTGCCCTCTTTGTCTTTGACGATGTTCTCATCTATGAGATCTTCGGGGCGGAAGCCAAAGGTGACCGTCTTTCCCTCATACCCTTTGATCTTGTCCTCTTTTTCCTTGGGAATGATGACCTTGAGGGCTTCGGACTTTACGAAATACTGTGCCCCTTCCTTCACGATCTTGAGATCGATAAAGTTCATCGGAGGACTCCCAATGAAACCAGCAACGAACTTGTTGTTGGGATAATCGTAGAGGGTGAGTGGATCGGATACCTGCTGGATAAATCCATCCTTCATTACCACGATCCTGCTCCCCATGGTCATTGCCTCAACCTGATCGTGGGTCACATAGATCATGGTTGCCTGAAGATTCTGGTGGAGCTTCGCAATCTCTGTGCGCATCTGGACCCTCAACTTCGCATCCAGGTTGGAGAGAGGTTCGTCGAACAGGAACACCGCAGGTTTTCGGACAATCGCACGGCCAACAGCGACCCTCTGTCGCTGCCCTCCGGAGAGTGCCTTCGGTTTTCTTTCGAGCAGGTGGTGGATATCGAGAATATGCGCCGCTTCCCGTACACGATGGTTGATTTCTTCCTTTTTCATCTTTCGCAACTCGAGTCCGAAAGAGAGGTTCTTGTATACGTTCATATGGGGATAGAGCGCATAGTTCTGGAACACCATTGCAATGTCTCTGTCCTTCGGAGGAATATCGTTGACAAGCCGACCGCCGATATAGATTTCTCCATCAGTTATTTCTTCAAGTCCCGCGATGCATCGAAGAGTTGTAGACTTACCGCACCCGGAAGGACCGACAAGCACCACAAACTCCTTGTCATTCACGGTGAGATCGAAATCCTGAACTGCAATTACTCCTCCTTCGAATACTTTTTTCAATCCTTTCATCACAACTTCAGCCATAGTAACCTCCAGTTTTTCAATTGGATGTAAACGTTTACCCAATGATCAGGGCCAAATAAACCCATCACACACTGCTATTTACGCATAGAATCCCTGTTTTGTCAATCAATAAAAGTGTAAATAATGAAAAAAAATTTATCCATGCTATCACCAATTGATGTATCAAAGCATTTTCTCACTTTCAATGTAAACGTTTACCTTGACTTTTTCCTTTCTTCCAGTACAATTTTGCACATGGTAACAATAAGGGACGTGGCATCCAGAGCTTCGGTATCCATTGCGACTGTATCACGAATCCTCAACCGAAAGGGAAAATATACCAGGGAAACAGAGAGGATCGTACGAAGAGCAGCAGAAGAGTTAGGGTACGTCCCAAACCAAACTGCGAAGAGCCTAAAAACAGGCTGTACCGGTACGATTGCGTTTATAATACACGACTACTTGCTCCTCAATTACCCGTCTCTTCTCGCTTCCGCTGTAGAGGTTCTGAGATCCCAAAAGTACGACATAGAAGTGAAAACAGGAATCGGCCTTGAAGAGTGTCTCGAGCTCGCACAGACGGGCAAATTCGACGGTCTACTCATAGCAGGTATCAAAAACGAGGAGGGCGCTCTGGGAAAGCTCATCGTGCAGGGATGTCACTGTGTCTTTCTGGGCGATGGTATCGAACGGGAAGACGCGAACGTGGTGGAAATTGACTACTTTCAGGGAGGGTATATCACCACTCAACAACTGATCAATCTCGGACACGAAAACATCCTCTTTGTGGAGGATAATCCCAAACTTACCTTTACCCAAGAAATAAAGCGTGGTTATCTCTTTGCACTGGATGAAAGTGGCATTCAGTACAAAGAACAGCTTCTCATACCTGCTGACGATCTTTCTTTTGAGCAGAAAGGATACCGAATTGGAAGAGGGGCAAAGGAAGCTGCCTTCAGTGCGGTGCTTGCCACGGATGACCGCATTGCATACGGGGTGATAAAGGGGCTCAAGGATACGGGGCATTCGGTGCCCCGGGATATCACTGTCATCGGTTTCGGTGATCTGAGCCTTTCTGCGTACCTGGATCCCCCACTGACGACTGTTGAGATCCCGATTATCCAGATGGGGGAGCTTGGAGCCGAAATTCTGGTGAACAACATTAAGCGCAAAGACGATATTGTAAAGCGAGTGAAGTTAAAGGTTCGTTTCGTTCCCCGCTCTACCCATGTAAAGAGATTGACTTGAATGACGAAATGCATATATTAGTCGGCATTGCTGCTTTCGCTCGTTTGCTACAGCAGGCAGCATACAAAGGTAATGAAAATGGGTATTCCACATTGTGCGTACCTGTCATACGACTGGTACCGCCAAGCTTTTGTTGAGCATTTCTGAGTGATGTTCTATTTATCTTTTAAAAAGCCCATTTTCGTATTAAAAAAGTTTTGCGAGGATTTTTAATGGATATAGTCAAACGACTGGAAGAAGTGCTCCAGGAAGCCCAATCAATGATTAAGGACGCGGACTCCTTGAGCCAACTCGAAGAGCTCCGCGTCAAATATCTCGGCAGAAAGAGCGACATTACCTCAATACTTAAGGGGCTCGGCACGCTCCCGCCCGAGCAGCGCCCATTTGTCGGTAAGCTCAGCAATGAAGTTAAAGAGAAAATCGATCGGCTTCTGAGCGAGCGAAATGATGCGCTGTCCAGTCAGATATTCGATGACGTTGGAGAGCGAGAAGGAATCGATATCACTGAACCTGGAAGTAAGGTGGAGATGGGCCATTTACATCCGATAACCCAGATGCGAATGGAGGTGGAAGACATTTTCACTTCCATGGGATTTACCATTGCAGCGGGACCTGAAGTGGAATTGGATTACTATAACTTCGAAGCCCTGAACATTCCCCCCGACCATCCGGCGCGGGACATTCAGGATACCATCTGGACAACTGAAGGAACCTTGCTCAGAACCCATACCTCCTGTGTACAGATACGCACGATGGAAAAGTTCAAACCCCCGATCCGGGCGATCGCACCGGGGAGGGTTTTTAGATATGAGGAGACAGACGCTTCCCACGAACACACCTTTTACCAGGTGGAGGGTTTGATGATAGACCGGGGAATATCTGTCGCGCACCTCATCGCGGTCATGAAGACTATGCTGAAATCAGTTTTTAGACACGAGGTGAAGGTGAGACTCAGACCCGGGTTCTTCCCCTTCGTAGAGCCCGGTTTCGAGTTGGACATAAACTGTCAGATCTGTGGTGGGAAGGGGTGCCCTGTGTGTACGAACTCCGGCTGGGTGGAGTTCCTGGGGTGTGGTCTCGTGCACCCCAATGTACTGAGAATGGGTGGAATCGATCCTGAGGAATATTCGGGTTTCGCCTTTGGGATGGGTTTAGACCGTCTCGTGATGAACAAATACGATATTGACGATATCCGCCTTTTCCACAGCGGTGATTTAAGATTCCTGGAGCAGTTTTAATTGCACTTTTCTCGACCAGCTATCTCAGGACTATTGCAGCCCACGCATTGAATGTCATAGTGAAGTAACAGACCCTGCATGGGAATTCCCAGAGCCTGGATGTCCTCAGGCTATGACAACCCACGCCCGGTAGCCATCACCGGTGTGAGTGCCCCTTCATTCGCTCAATGAAATGAAAGGTACATCTTCTGCACAAGCAGGCAATCAAGGATGGTCACTGCCACCATTGACTCCACCACGGGCACGATTCTGGGAACGATACAGGGGTCATGTCGTCCTGATACCCGTATTGTCTCCTTCCTACCTTCCACGCTGATCGTTTTCTGTGCCTTTGATATTGAGGCAGAGGGCCTCACCGCTGCCCTGAGGATGATATCTTCCCCTGTAGAGATCCCGCCAAGTATTCCACCCGCATTGTTCGTCTCTGTGCGTACTCTTCCATCTTCCATGTAGAAGGGATCATTGTATTCGGATCCCCGCATCCTCGACGCCTGCACCCCGCAACCTACCTCAAAGGATTTGACCGCCCCGATTGACATGACCGCGTGGGCGAGGAGTGCGTCTAACCGGTCGAATACTGGGTCACCGAGCCCGGGAGGGCAGCCGCTCACAATCACCTCCACAATACCTCCCACTGAATCACCGCTGTGTCTGGCCTCCTCGATTCTCCCAATCATGATTGGAGTCTTCTCTCTATCCGGAGATCGCACAACATTTTCTTCCACTGCAGCAAGGTCGATCTCCTCCACCTGTATTCCAGCGATCTCCAGAGTGTAACCCCTTATCCTGATCCCGGACGCTTGAAGCGCCTTCTTCGCAACCGCACCCGCTGCAACCCGTGCGACCGTCTCACGGCCAGATGCCCTACCGCTTCCCCGCCAGTCTCTCAGTCCATACTTGACCTGATAGGTGTAGTCTGCATGCCCGGGCCTGTAGAGATGCCGTATCGGCTCATATGCTGAAGAGTCCCAGTTTTCGTTCCAGACAAGGAGAGAAAGAGGGGTCCCTGTGGCCTTTCCATCAAGGAGACCTGAAAGGATCTCAACCCTGTCCCGTTCTTTTCTCGGTGTGGTCACCTCGCTCTGCCCAGGCCTGCGCCGATCGAGCTCGCCCTGAATATCCTGCTCAGTAATGGCAAGCCCAGTGGGAACACCATCGATGATCACCCCGATTGCCCTGCCGTGACTCTCACCGTAGGTGGTAATGGAAAACACTCTTCCAAAGCTGTTTCCAGGCATGTAAGCCCTCCATTTCTCGAATGTGATCGCGCCTTCACGCCCCTCCAGTACATGCTTTCCTGCTCAGGGGTACTGTCATCCTTGGCCCACTCGGGTCTGCCGCTGCGGTGAACTGATGGTATCCTCATTTACGGGGCCATCCCACGGGCAGTATGTAGAGAGGGGCCTCCTCAACTTCGAGGATGCTTTTCACCCTCTCATCGATGAACGCTCCCACCGCGACGGTTCCCATTCCCAGGGATACTGCCTGCAGATACACGTTCTCAGCTGCATGACCTGCATCCATGGGAACATAGCGCTCCTTTCCCCGCTTTCCGTAGACCCTCTCGGTTTTCCTGTATAAGGCCGTAATGATGATGCTCGCCGGCGCCTCCGCAATGAACACCTGGCCGATTGCCGCTTGTGCAAGTCGCTGCCGGTAATCACCGGTTTTCAGAAGCTCGAGTGCGTGGTCCTCTGGAATATACCGGTAGATCCCTTCTCTAAGCGACTGCACTTTTCCCGCTACAAGGTAAACGCTCAGTGGGTAGAGCCCTCCTGCTGAAGGATAAGTCCTGCTTGCCCTAGAGATTCCATCGATCCTCCTCCCCGTGCATGCCCAGAGAAGCTGAGAGGCATCGCGGAGGCTGATACTGGTGTTACGAAAATCCCTAACAGAACGCCTTCTGTTCAGAGCGGTCTCCACAGAGACGCTCCCGCTCAACCTTGGCTCAGGGAGCAACACCCTTTCGCCTGCAATCGGTCCCTGCACTGCTGAACAAACGCTCAGAAATAGAAGTACAGCAGTGCCCACACAGATCTTCGATTTCATCGGTGTTTCCCTCGTAGAAAAAACTCCCATCTGATCAGAACAGTGCTTACTATATAGTATCATTCTTTTACGCGTTCGTACAGTAGCGATGGGAATACAGGATGGGAGAAACTCGTCTCTATGAGAAATGGGAGGAGGCACGGTTTGTGGACCGACCGAACAGATTCACCCTCCTCCTGAGAAAGGGGAGACACCTGATAAGGGCATATCTCCCGAACACAGGTCGTATCGAGGAGTACCTGATCGACGGGCACATCTTCTTCCTCACTCCTTCGCATACAAAAAAGTTTACCTACAGGGTGGTTTCAACCTTTTATCAGGGCAGCTTCGTTCTTCTGGACACCATAGGGATAAACAATCTCATTGAAGGTTTTCTCGAGAGAAGGACCCTCCGGTCTATAGGGGATATAACCGGTATTCAGCGGGAGAAATCCTGCGGGAGTATACGATTAGACTTCTCATTTAAGACCAAAGTTGGGAGGCAGGGACTCCTCGAGGTGAAAAGCTGTACATCTTGCCATAACGGGGTGGCTCTCTTCCCTGATGCGCCAAGCGTCAGGGCCCTGCACCATCTCGAGGAGCTGAGTACGTTCGCACGCTGCGGGTGCAACCCCTTTATGCTTTTCCTCATCCCCCACCGGTCTGCACGCTGCTTCATGCCCAATTTCCATACGGACTATGATTTCAGTATGCGTCTGCTTAGGGAGAAAAGGGTACGATTCATCGCCGTAAAGATTGGCCTCACTGACCCCGTCTCTGTAGATTTCGCGAGCGTGAGGGAAATACCGATCGATTATATACACGCACGCACCCACTGCACCCATTCGGGAAGCTATATTCTGGTATTGAAAAACCCAAGCCCCATCCGGCTCGGTGTCGGGAAGCTTGGAACTATCTTTTTCAGGAGAGGTTATTACGCCTATGTGGGGTCCGCCCTTCGCACACTCGACAGCAGGGTGCGACGACACTCAACGAGGAGAAAGAGAATGTTCTGGCACATCGACTACATTTCTCCCGGGATCATGGAACCTGTGAAAACCTTTCTCTTCAGGCGTGCGGACAGAATCGAGGGAGCGCTTGCAAGGAGGCTGAAAAAAATTTGTACCAATTCGGTGGACGGTTTCGGCGCGTCCGATGCAAAGGAGTGCTCCCACCTTTTCTATTTTTCCGTTCCCCCTCACCGCAGTCGACCCTTTATGAATGCGATAATGGATTTCAAGACCTTCACGGAGTAAAAATCATTTGTTAGCATCACCGCCCCATGATACATTATCGGTATACCCTTGTCGAATGGAAAGTGCATGAAAGAGCTGTTTAAGGAGGCCAGGGATTCTCTCACAGCGGAGCTTAAGGAGTTACTCAGATTAGAACGCCAGAATCTTTCCGCAGTTAACCGGTGGGGAGAGGATCTGCTGGTGAGGCTTTCACGCTTCACGTCTGGTGGAAAAATGATCAGGGGAAGTCTGGTGCTTCTCTCATACTGCATGTTCAGAGAAGAGATGCCCAAATGGCTGGTCCAGATTGCAGCGGCTTTGGAGCTCATCCACTCCTCACTGCTCATCCACGATGACATCATGGACAGGGATACTCTCAGAAGGGGCATAAAAACAGTCTTTCACCAGTACAGGGAAGTCGGGGAGAAGGAATCTCTTCTGGATCCCGATCATTTCGGGCTCAGTCTCGGCATATGCGCGGGGGATATAGGATTTTTCCTCGCCTTCAAGATTCTCTCTCAGGTTGACACAACGGAACATATTCGGCGGAGTATCTTTACTCTCTGGTCCGAAGAGCTCATGACGGTCGGGCTCGCGCAGATGCAGGACCTGTACTTCGGCTCCACCGATACGAAGGTGAGCGAAAAAGATATACTGGATATGTACCTGCACAAAACTGCTCGTTATACCTTTTCCCTCCCTCTTATGAGCGGTGGAATTGCTGCTGAACAGGACCGTTCCACACTACTCCTGCTCTCCAGGCTCGGAGAGAACCTGGGCATCATCTTTCAAATAAAGGATGACGAGATTGGGCTTTTCGGAACCGAGACTGAAACAGGTAAGCCTGTCGGTTCCGATGTAAAGGAGAAGAAGAAAACCCTCTATGCTCTCTACCTCTCAGAGCTCAGGGAAGGCAAACACCGGCAAGCACTTACGACGATCCTTCGAAAACAGGAGACCTCGGCCTCCGACATCGAGAAACTCAGAAGAATCGCCCTTGAATCAGGTGTAACCCGCAAGGTGCTGGAAAAGGTGCTGCATCTGAAAGAGCGTGCTGAGACACAGATAGAGCAGCTTGCAATAAGCGACCGAGGCAAGGAGATGCTCCGATCAATTCTTGCGTACAACCTGGAGCGAAGCAGATGATGTGCACCATAGGGAAATGGGTAGGATTCTGCTCAGGTGTGCAGCGAGCAATAAAGGGAGCGGAAAAAGCCCTGGAGGAGAATTCGGTTATCTACTGTCTCGGAGAGATAATCCATAACCCCACCCATCGACTGGTTGCCAATCTGAGAAAGGAAGGGTATAACCTCATCATAGTTGGAAACCCTCACCATCCAGAGGTAAAAGCGATCAGATCTCTGTCCGGCTCAAGCGCCCAGGTCATCGAGCGTGTCCAGGAGGTGAAAGGAGCCTCATTTGCCGAGAAAAATGCGGTAGTCGTGCAGACCACCTTCAACCCGCAATCTTTCTCTTCCATCGTCAGTGAAGTCATACGCAGAACGTATAAAACGCTCGTCTGTACCACTCTCTGCGAAGAAACAATAAAACGACAAACAGAGGCGGTTGAGCTTGCGGGAAAGGTCGACTTCATGATCGTGGTCGGTGGAAAGAACAGCAGCAATACAAAAACCCTCTGCAATATCGTGGAGGGAAGGGTGCGTGTTGCACACATCGAAGACGCAGATGAAATAGATACTCTGGGTTTACATCATGTACACAGGATCGGGATCATCAGCGGTGCATCCACTCCGGTTGAAGAAGTAAGAAAAGTGTACAAAAAGCTCCAGGGATACTCACAGTGAGGTATCCCTGGAGCTACCCTCTGATCGCCCTGAGCAGGGATTCACGATCCGCATTTTCTCTGAATACGACGAGCAGAGTATCGTCACCACCGATAGTACCGATTATATCCGGTATTCTGAGCTGATCGATCTCGTAAGCGACTCCCGTGGCATACCCCAGTTTGGTCTTTATGACCGCAAGATTACCCGAGAATTTGATGTCCTTAATTTCTCTGACGAGATCTTCCTTGAGAACGGTGATAGGGTCACCCCTGCTCTCCCCGTTCGGAGAGTACATGTATACGTATCCGTTTCTCGGGTCGAAAATCCGGGCAATCCCAAGGGCTTTCAAGTCCCGCGAGAGTGTCGCCTGGGTTACTTCGAATCCCGCTTCTTTTAACTTTTCCCTAAGCTCACACTGGTTATGCACTCTTTCATTATTGATAATAGAAAGTATGAGCCTTCTTCGTAAGCTTTGATCTCCCAGTTTCGTCCTCCTCAAGAACTCTTAGAAAATTTAATGTACCAATTCGATCGAGAGAATGTAAAAGAACATTACGATAGAGCTTTTGGTACAGAATTCAGACAGACTCCATGGTTATGGCTCCACGGGGGCAAACTGAAGCACAGACTCCGCACCCGGAACAGACTTCCCTGTCTATTACAAAGGTCTCACCCGTCCTCGTGATCGCTCCCCTTGGACAGTTTTCAACGCAGATATCACACTGCAGGCAATTACCACAGGAGAAACACTCATCAAGGGCACTCGCGAAGGCATCCTGCTGCTGGAAGTAGACAGTATGAATGAAGCGCTTGTCAACAATGCCCCGGCTCTCCATGTCGTGCGGGATACCCTGAAATATGCGGTAGACATACTCGGCGACCTTTCTGCCCATCCCGATGCTGTCGGTGATGAGTCCCGGAATGAGCACATCCCCGATAATGTACACGCCGGGAAGGTTCGTTGTGTAAGAATCCTTCTTAAAAATCAGCTTTTCTCCCACAAACGTGAGTTCCGGTATTTCCCCAATCGCCTCGATGAGAAGGTCTGCTTCTATCAGTTCCCCGTTCTTGAACCGGACCTGCTTTTCTTCGTAGCTTTCGATGAAGCGAGGGTAAAAAAGCCGTATGCCAAGTTCCATGGCTTGATCAAGCCCTTTCCCGAATGCCGCAGGCTTCTGAATATCCACCGCAGTCACCGATTTCGATCCAAGACGAAAGCATTCGTTAGCCACGTCCATGGCGACATTCCCTGCACCGAGGATCACGACTGATTTCCCCTTCAAGTCCCAATCCCGGGAGGTGGTTTTTACGGACCGGAGGAACTGATGGGCCGGTACCGCCATGTACTCTCCCCGGAACCCGATGCTCCGCGGCTTCTGTGCCCCCACCGCAACGATCACGGCGTTGTACCTCTGCTTGAGCTCGGAAAAAAGTGCAGCGTCTACCTCGGTATCGAGGATAAACTCGATTCCCAGTGACCGAATACGTTTCAGGTCACGCTCAACCTCACGACGGGGCAGCCGTTCTTCAGGAATGTGGTGGACGAGTTTTCCTCCGATATCCTTTTCCTTCTCATATATGGCGACCACATACCCTCTGCGGGCAAGATGCCAGGCAGCAGAAAGCCCGGACGGACCCGCCCCAATCACGGCGATTCGTTCCTTCTTTTTTCCCTCAAGGATCTTCACCTCTCCAGAAGGTGAGTACTCCCTCGAGATCTTGTCTATTTTAACCGGAGCGCCGAGACTGTTTCGGGTGCAGGCTGCACGGCAAAGTCCGGGACAAACCATTCCACAGCAGGAGTACCTGAAAGGCGTGTAGTCATCGATCAGATCAAATGCCTCCTGTATCTGTCCCTCCCGTAGCTTTCTTATTATAACCGGATTCGGTATCTCCGCTGGGCACGCATGGGCGCACGGTGGAACCGTGTTCCTGTGAACGGGCTTCAGGTCCCGGGCAATTGAGCTCGAAGGAACATAGAGGTGTCCGTACGGTCTCTGCCCTGCCCTCTGGATCACGGCAAAGGGTACGTCAAAAATTTTTCCCATGTCCAGCCCGAATATCTCTGAATACTCCGTGAGGGAGGGCAGGATTGTGGCAAGCTCATCCTGCTCTGCTCTGTGCATGATAGCGCCCTCACCGAGTTGCGATTTCTCAATCTGTCCCCTCACAAACATTTCTCCACCGAACATACCGGAGGCAACGTGTCTTGAAACAGCGGAAGTTTTCTTACTGAGGCTGTAGCCCAGGATAATGATTGTACCACCTGCCATGTACTCTCCTACATAATCGCCGATCCGCTCACCGATGATCATCACAGGGTGTTTCTTCCCGTATTCCTTCATCATGATACCGGCCCTGTATCCTGCGGACCCTTTTACATAGATCTTACCGTTTCGAACCATGTGTCCGGGAATATCACCGACACTTCCATGCACAATGATAAATCCATCGTTCATGGTATTCCCCACGCCGTCCTGCGCGTTCCCGTGTACGACTATAGTCGCGCCTCCGCAGAAGACACCAAGGTCCTGCCCCGGTACACCCTTGATCTCAAGCACGATTCCAGGGCCGAGACCTGCACCGATGTAACGCTGTCCGGTCACATTCTCGAGCACAAAGTGCCGAATACCCTCATGGGCCCTCTTACGAATCTCCATGTTGAGGTCGCGGTAGTGCATCGTACCGGTAAAAATTTTGCAGGTGGTATAGGTCTCTTTCATTCTTCCTCCTGGGTTTCTACTGCACCATACTTTCGAAGAACTGGCAGATAACGCCTTCAGGAACAACGACTCTAAAGCATTTCTGAGAGATGCCCTTACTGTCCAGCCTGTTTAACCCCCAGAACTTGAAGTTCCTCATGCGTGAGATGCACACCTCTCAGTCTTTCTCTGTTTCCCACTAATGAGCCAATGGCGTTTATCCCCATCCCTCCCATGAGCTCCTTGATTTCATCAGACCAGGCGCTCACCAGCCCAACAACCGCCTGGGTTGCAAGATCGATGTCAAGCCGTTTTGCGAGATCAGGACGGTTGGTGGTGATTCCATAGCTGCACTTGCTCGCGTAGCATCGCTGGCAGAGACCACAACCAAGTGCCACGAGCACTGCCGTTCCGATGTAAACCGCATCGGCACCGAGACAGATCGCCTTGAGCACATCCGCAGAGTTCCGAATTCCGCCTGCTGCAATGAGCGAAACCTGGTGCCTGATTCTCTCCTCTCTGAGCCGCCTGTCCGCAGCAGAGATGGCGAGCTCGATTGGAATTCCCATAGATTGCCGAATACGCCGCGGCGCCGCTCCGGTTCCACCCCTGAACCCGTCAATGGCAATGATGTCTGCCCCTGCCCGGGCGATTCCTGATACAATCGGAGCGATATTGTGCACGGCTGACACCTTCACAGAAACGGGCTTCTCGTATCCCGTGGTCTCCTTTATTGCATAGATGAGCTGTCGCAGATCCTCGATGGAGTAAATATCATGGTGCGGCGCAGGAGAGAGCGCGTCGGATCCCTGGGGTATCATACGGGTTTTTGAGATCTCACCGGTCACCTTCTCTCCCGGGAGGTGCCCGCCGATTCCTGGTTTTGCGCCCTGGCCAATCTTTATCTCAACAGCTGAACAGTTTTTAAAAAACCTGGGACTCACGCCAAATCGGCCGGATGCCACCTGGACAATTGTGTGGGTGCTGTACTGGTCGAGCGCCTTGTGCAGTCCCCCCTCCCCGGTGTTCCAGTAGGTGCCGACTATCTCAGCAGCCCGTGCCTCAGCGACCTGTACATTGAGATTAATGGAACCGAAGCTCATGGCGGAGAAGAGAATCGGGATCTGCATTTCCAATAGAGGAGGAATTGTCACGCCGGTGAAATCCCTTCTTCCCAGGTAGGTCCTGAGCTCTATGGGCTCCCTCAAAGGATCTATGGAAGGGTTCGTCACCTGGCATGCGTCAAAGAGGAGATGGTCAAAGTAGCTGATCAGTTCCGAATCTGCACCGGTGGATATGAGGAGCACATGCCCTGGGCTGTTCGGATCCACCTGACGCCAGAGATTCTTCTGGTCACCGCGCCAGTAACGGTGGGAGGAAACAAAGGGAGTGTCCACAATTGTGATCGCCTCCTCTGGACACTGTCGCTCGCAGTAATGACATGCCCCGCAGGAGCTGCGGTTTGCCACCGGCATTGTAACCGGTTTTCCGTTTTCAATCCTCTCCGGAACCAGCCTGATTTCTCCCCAGGTGCAGGCAGTCGCACAGAGCCCGCAGCGGGAGCAGCGGTTATAATCGAATACCGGCATGTATTTCACCGGCCGCTTCCAGTTCCGGGACATATCCAGAAGCGATGCTTTTTCTTCCTGGGGATTTTCAGTTCTTTTGTTAACCTGTTTAGAGGACGGCACTTGACACCTCCTTTATGCGTACGATGTGTGGCTTCCCGCCTTCCAGCATCCATGTGTTCTCCCTGTCCGGGCACAGGATCTCGAAGGAGCACTCCTCGCTTGAAAAATAGTATTGCTCTCCCCGCTTCGCCCCCACCAATGGCCTGAGCTTTAAATTGTCGTTCATGGCGATCATTTCTCTTCCATTACCCACCAGGATCGCAAAGGGCCCATTGAGGAGCGCCTGGGGGTAGTACTGTCGAAGGTGAAGAAGCTTCACTCTTCTCGTACTTTCCAGCTCCTCTTCAATTTCATTCCAGAGAGGAGGAGAAAGAACAGCGCAGGTGTCTTCCAGAGGCATCCTGAACTCCCGAACAAAGAGATCGAAAAGGTAGCTGATGACTTCAGTATCTGTGAGAAGCCTGCAGTCATATCCAAACATCTCAAGGTAGTTTTTGTTGACCCCGTAGGAGGTTATCTCCCCATTGTGCACAACGGACCATTCAAGGAGCGAAAAGGGGTGTGCTCCACCCCACCAGCTCTGTGTGTTCGTCGGGAACCTGCTATGTGCGATCCACATACTCGCCTCCATTTTATCGATGCGGAAGAACTCTCCAATTTCTTCCGGATATCCCACTCCCTTGAACACTCCCATGTTCTTCCCGCAGGACATAACGAATGCGTCCGGAATGCTTCGGTTGAAGTCGAACACGAACTTCTTCATATAGAACTCAACCATATCCGCCTGGTTATGCACAGTGGATGGTCCGAGGTTCGAGAGTTTCAGGTCTTCGTTGTTGGGTCCTGGGAAGGTAAAGTAGCGTTTGAGGAGCGGGTGCCATGTGATGCTTTTAACATCCTTAGTAGGCATGTCCTCTGCAATTTTCACATAGAGATGTGATCGGATGAAGTCATCCGCAAGTCTCGCCGACTGCTCATTGTTACATGCAATATGAAGGGCATAGTACTGCTCGAATCCCTGATAGATATCGTAGGCAGCAAACCCACCTCCAAGACCGTTTCCCCTCTCATGCTGAACGCTTATTGCCTCGATTATATTCGAGCCTTTAATTTTCCCCCCGTTTACATCAATGCCTCCGACAATACCACACATAAAGCCCCCTTTATAAATATTTATAATTAGATTGTATATATATGCATCAATTCAAATGGTGTCAAGAGATTTCTCTAAAAAAATATCATTAATTTATTGGTTTTCAATCTATTATATTTTTATAATCACAAGAAAAATAAGAATAAAGGTCTATTCATTTGAAATGCATAATTATTCATAAATGTATATCTGATGGAACGTGAAAAGGATATCTGTGTCTCCAATCGCGATCAATTATGACACCCAAATAAGAAGTAACGCGTTGGCACGATCAATAAAATGAGTTGCTCGTTCTTGCACCCGGGGCCACACGGCTTTTGAGGTTATCTATTAACTCGAAGTTGGTGGGACTGAACTTCCCTGATTTCACACTAAAAATAAACTTGTCACCCCGGTATGAGGAGTGAAGGAGCTCGACAGCTATGTTATTTTCATCATAAATGATGGATTCCTGAAACATTGCGGGAAAACCGGCTTCAAGGCCCAAAAGCGCTGCATCTCCATCAGAGAGCTGCACCGCCTGGAGTGTCTGGATTGAGCGTTCAAGGGCCACTCCGAACTTTTCTATGAGGACCTTATACAGAGAGTCGGGAATATTCATTTCCAAGAGCTCCTTATACTCCTGGGAGGAGAGATAGCTCCGTTCAATAACCAGCGGGAGGTCGTTTCCGTACCTGATTCTCTTGATCTGGATCACCTTCCGATCGCTTCTGAGCATCAGTTTTTCAGCCAGATCGTCGGTGGCAATTATCACCTTTTTTGAAATCTCCCTGGTCCGTATTTGTATACCCAGTTTTGAGAACTCTAGGGTGAGGCTGATGATGTTCTTCAGAGGATAATTCACCTTGCTTCCGATCTTGGAGGTCACAAAGGTGCCGACGCCATTTTTTTTTATTACCAGCCCTTCATTCACCAGCCGCGCAATTGCCTGTCGAACGGTGTTTCTGTTCAATCCGCACATCTGGGAAAGCTCGATCTCAGAGGGGAGCCTTTCTCCCACCGCATACCGTCCCCTCTCTATCATTCCCTTCAACCAATCACTGAGCTGAAGATATTTTGGCAACGATCCATTTTCTATTGCGATGTTGAGCATGATGAAACGTCTTGTCCTTTTAATATCGAAAAAAAAATTATATCAGGATCGGAATATTTTCAAGTTAAAGTTTAACAAAGTTTTTCATGGTAACTTATCCACTCAGCGGATAGTATTATCCATATTTTATTAAAAATTTCGTAGAAGAGCTGTAACTGTCCGTGCTCAGATCAAAACTCGTCCATGCGCTCTATAAAGTGAGGGTCAACAAGTGCTTCGGTGTGGTAAATGCATCTGCAATTGTAAAATGAGGAGCTATATCCTAAGATATAGCTCCTTTTTCTTTTAATAAAATAATTGGATTGTCACACCAGCACAGTGACCTTTGACTTGATGTCCGCGCCCTTGATCGCCTCCTGCACAAAACTCTGCATCTCATTCGTCGCCTTGCTGAACTCAGTCGCCGTCGCAACCGTCGACGGATGTGTGTTGAACT
>SMTZ1_10001200_pt1 | contig 29800 bp, 28 predicted proteins | sample DeeMarSWOR136_30_FD_25667 | JGI IMG/M metagenome (IMG submission 25667) | reverse complement strand
TAAAAATACTCTGTGAAATGAATGAGACCAACCTGTTCCTTCGTGGGATTATTCCCTGGATGGGATTTCGCCAGGTTTCAGTAGAGTATGACCGTGAGGCCAGATATGCAGGCAAGACAAAATACTCTCTTTTTAAAATGGTCAATCTGGCTCTCGATGGCATCACCTCTTTTTCAATCAATTGGGTTCGGGCTGATCGTGTATGCCATAATCGTAAAAATCATAAATCCAGAGGTTGTGATCAGGGGATGGCCCTCACTTCTCATCACGGTGATATTCTTCGGAGGAATACAGCTGTTCACAATCGGGTTATTGGGTGAATATGTGGCAAAAATTTACCGAGAAACAAAGAGAAGGCCCGTATACATAATAAGAGACATGATTGGATTCAATAAATCAAGAAAAATTCGTTCAGCACATAAAAGAGATCAGTAAGAAAAGACTCGGAAACACATATGAATCGGAATGATAATGAAAATATGATTGACGGCCAAGCGCAAAAAAAAACTGTGAAATACAGGCTTTTTCACGTTCTGAATGACGCAAACCATTTTATTGCGCAGGGAGCACGGTTTCTTATTGTCGGGTTTTCAAATGCAGCTATTGGACTCGGTATCATATACGGATGCTACAACCTTTTACACATCAATTACATTGTATCAAACATAATCGGTTACTGCTGTGGCCTCATAAACAGCTTTATCTGGAATAAAAAGTGGACCTTCAAATCAAGAAATAAACCCGTGATGGAAATTTTTTTCTTTCTTCTGTTCTTCTTGACTTCCTACTGTTTGAACCTGATCGCAGTTATCTTCTGTGTAGAAATCCTGGATATCAACCCAAATATTGCACAGCTTGCCGGAATCACCCTTTATACCTCTACAAATTTCTTCAGTAATAAGTATGTAACCTTCCGTTCCAGCTGATACTCAACTCCTGTGAAATATACACAACACCGATATCCGTGATCGAAAAAAATCAGAGAACATACAACGCAGCAGTGAAATGCACATCTTACTCAACTCTTCCCAGATTCCATATCGTGCCCATTTTCAAGGTATGAAAAGTCGGGTAGAGCTCACGTAACTTTTCGGTATAATCCTTGTAATAGATAAAATAGGTGCCCCTTTGCACATTCTTCGCACTCTTCAAAAAACGGTTGAGAGAATTATAATGCACACTTCGCATTTTAAGGTACCAGATGGTCACGGTTTTTTTGTTTCCCTCATCCACCTCTTTTGAGCCTATGACAACGAGGGGTGAGTGATCATCATACACCACATTTGAAAACGTCTTTATGTCCCTGTTGAAATCCAGAGGAACAGTCACGGCCGTGAAGATGGTAAATCCAACAAAAAAGCCGACCGCCATACTGAAAACGCCTTTTTCAGTACCTGTTCGACGGATAAACAAGAAAAGGCCTGCAATACAAAATATCCCATAGAGAATCGCAAGCCCTATAAACACGTCTTTGTACGTCGGATACTTGCTTCCCAAAACACCATAGAGAGTGAGAATGAGAATAACCGCAGCACAGGAAAATCCGGATAGAGAGAGATATATATTCCTGTTCCGAACAGTGCTCAGAACATAGCCGAGAAAAATTACTACAGGAGGTATCATCGGTACAGTCCAATGAGGCCATTTCCCGCTCAACAAGGAATACCCGAAGAGAGTGATCAGAAAATATAATGAGAGCAGTTTCGAGGAACCTTTCCATAAAATGTCACGTACAGCACACTGTTCACCCCTGCGGTTGAAGAGAGCCACAATTCCACCGGTAAAAGGGATAGTGAAGAGTAAAAGAAAAATCGTGTAGTAGGCAATTCCGTATCCAAGCCTGTAGAGCAATCGCCCGAAAGGAATGCCGCTCTTTGAGTAAAATCTGTCGAAAAGATTATCAAAAAGGAAAGATTTTACGAAAATATCAGGAATCCTTCGGTAGACAGAGAGAAAATAGGGTGAAGCAACTCCGATACTGATGACGAACAGAGCGATGAAATAGTGAAACATCCTCCATTTCTTCTCTATGATTATATAGAGAAAGAGAGAGGCGGGCACAACCAGGCCGAGAATCGATTTTGTCAAGAAAACAAGGCCGTTTGAAATTCCAGCAAGAAGAAGCCAGCTCTTTTTATCTACAATTCCTTTTATTGTAAATAATAGAGTCACCAGCAGATACATCGCCAGCAACGAATCAATGGCAACCTGATGAGTTGAAACGTACACCTGGAGAGAGGTGAGGTATATCAGCCCTCCGATTATTCCTGCTTTCTCAGATTGAAATATTTTCCTTGAAATGAAAAATATCATGAATGCAGACACTACACCTGCAATTGCGCTCGGAAGCTTTGCAGAAAAATCAGAAACTCCAAACGATTTATATGAGAGCATAACCGTCCAGAAGAGCATCGGTGATTTGTGAAACCACGCTTCTCCGTCTTTGTACTGAATGAGCCAGCTCCGATGTTCAAGTGTTTCCCGAGAGACTCGTGCATACAGAACCTCATCCACATTTTGAAGCGACCCGTTGAGTCCTGTGAATGCGATACACGAAAATGTAACGAAAAGGAGGATATACAACGATACCTTCTTCCTCTTCTCAATGTTGTCAGTCATTCAATCCTCCAGATAAAGACGGAATCGTGGAAGTCTATTCTTTGAAACAGAGAAAGGTAGAGTGCACATAGATACCTGGAAAAGTTCTATATAGAAAACATTTTTTTATTGAAAGACCGGCTTCCTGGATCAGTTCCTTCTGCCGCCGCACGGGTCGTATAAACTCACCTCGATCGATTCCGTAGAAAAATCTGGATATGAAGTTTTTTTGCGGAACAAGATCATGGATCAGGATCATCATTTTGGTAAACTCACGCATCAATCGTAGTATCGTAACCGTTTCTCTATCGGAAAAATGATGTATAGAATTGATAATCATTGAAACATCGTACTGGGTGTTTGGTTCCAGCTTGTGGATGTCGAGGGCACAAAACTCTTTGTTCTTCACGCCGTATTTCGTTCTCGCATGCCGAATGAAGTATTCGTTGTAATCAATCCCGGTGTACGTGCTGTTTGATACTTTACTAAAGGCTCCACACCCGCAGCATACATCCAGCACACTTTTAAAGCTATATTCATTGAGGATATGTGTGATATACCGCACCTGACCGCCATCCAGGATTGACCTGATGAAGTTAAATATAAACGGTCGATTGAGAAGGTTATAGAAAAATCCTCTTTTATCACCCATTGTATCTTGTCCCAAGAACCTGTTGCTTTTGCAGTAAAAATTAGTATAGCTAAAAAATGTATAGCTCGCAATTCAATTCTTCATGTCCGAATTGGCTTTAGTTCTCTAGGTAAAGCAGTGCCGATCGCCTTTTTAAAGTTTATTTGCCTGAAAAAAATTGCCTTCAGGCTCAGTCGATTGCTATTATCTAAGTATCTGTATAATAGTAAGTATGCTCGTCAATTACAAATATAGTGAAAGCAATGAAACAGTGCGGGCTCATTTTTTTGGCCATTTTTATCGCAACAGCTTCCCTTCTTTTTTCCAACGAAAGCCCACTTGAAAGGGCCAATCAATTATGGTGGACTGGAAATTTTGAGAGTTCAATAAACCTCTATAAAGAAGCTGCACAGACCCCAGAAAATAAAGCTCTCTCCCGCATCCAGCTTGGCGCACTCTTCCGCTCGATCGGTGACAGTCGCTCCTCTATAGCGCAGTACGAGGATTTTTTCGCCCAGAGCAGCGGTATAAAATCTGGAAGAGTGCATTCGAATCACATTCTCATTCCCTTAGCAGAATCCTACTACTATGTAAATCGTTTAAAGGAGGCTGAAGAGATCTTCCAGAAGGCACTTGGCTTTTCACCAGATGACCCGGCCGCACTCTTCGGTCTCGGCCGAGTGCTTTTTTACCAAAAGAGGCTGAAAGAAGCGCAGGAACTTTTCGAAAAAGCCGCAACCATTAATCCTGCTTTCTCAGGTAACTTCATATTTCTTGCGGAAATCGCCCGCGAGATGGGAAACCTCAAGGAAGCAATTTTATCATACCGAAGGGCGCTCCAGCTGGATTCACAGCAGGCCGAGCTCATATTCCTACTCGGCGAAGCGTATCAAGCATCGGGCATGTTCGAGGATGCTTTCAGGCAGTTTCACCGCCTCAAGAACATAGACTCAGAGAACACCCTCGTTCTTTCAAAGCTCGAAGAGGTAAAGCCCAAGCTCATGAGAAAGGAGGAAGAGATCATCACTGCCAGGTCGCTCGACAGGTTTACACCGGTCTCAAGGATCTCTGGCACCGAGAACATCCCCCTGCTCAGGATCGGATTGAACACGATCGCCAGGGGAAAGATCATCCCGATGAAAACGCTCACCCTCCTGTCGAGCCACAGTTTCGAAGTAACACAAAAAGGCGTGCAGCTGCTTTCCGGAAGACCCGGAATCCAGTACAGGATCGAGCTACGCAACGCCGTGGTGTCTCTCGGCGAGAAGGGTTCTCAAAACACAGTGAGGCTTCCCGGTTCATTTTGTATAGAGTCCAAGGGCAATCCTGACGGCTCCTTCATAATAAAGAAGATCGAGTACGCGAGGGGGTTTGCCTGGTCAGGCATAGAGGACAGGCAGTACCGCGGAAAAATAGAAGTCACGGTGATCGGCGGGGGGTTCAGGCTCGTGAATGAACTGAATCTCGAGGAGTATCTCATGAGCGTTGTCCCCTCTGAGATGATGATCTCTTTTCCGGTGGAGGCGCTGAAAGCGCAGGCCGTGATCGCCCGTAGCTTTGCCCTCCACCGCGCCCGCTTCGTGCGACCGCACAAGGAGAACGGATTCGACCTCTGCGACAGCCAGCACTGCCAGGTCTACAAGGGCGTATCCAACGAGTGGGAAAAAACAACGCGAACGGTGACTGAAACACGCGGCGAGGTGCTCTTGGCGAACGGTCAAATCACCTCACCCCTCTACCATGCGAACTGCGGAGGTCACACCCAATCATCAAGGGACCTGAAAGGATGGGGAGATCTGAGCTACCTCAGCGGCGTGCTCGACGCACCCCGACAGGTGCCCTTCCCCACTTCACCTGCGGCATTCGAGCGCTGGGTAAAATCAAGACCGCCGACCTACTGCAGCAGTCAGGACGCTGCGTTCCGCTGGTTTCGTCTCGTCCCCGCTTATTTCCTCGAAGAGAAAATAAATCGCCAGCATAAAATCGGTACACTACTGAAGATAACGGTGCTGAAAAGAAGCCCCTCAGGGAATACCGCGAGCGTGCGCGTTGAAGGGAGCGAAGGCACGCTCGTCATTGAAAAGGAGCACGAAATCAGGAGGCTTCTCGGACTTGGACCCCTCAGGAGCACTCTCTTCTGGATTGAGACAAAATACGATGAGAGAGGCAGGCCCCAGACCTTCTCTGTTTATGGAGGAGGATGGGGTCATGGGGTCGGAATGTGTCAGGAGGGGGCAGGGGGAATGGCGAAAGAGGGATTCAACTACCGTCAGATCCTTACGCATTATTATAAAAATGTTACATTAAAGAAGCTCGAATACTAGATGCGGACGCTCCCCTTCAGTCTTCTTCACTGGTACTGGTCTATTTTATCAGTCGTTTGTGCATTCTGTGAAGGGCGAGCGGGAAGAATACCGCGCAGAATACGATCAGATAGAGCACGTTCAGCAGGAGCCTCGCATCGAGGTATCCCAGGCCGACTGCCCTACACAGCTTCACCAGATGGGTGAGCGGAAAGATGAGCGCCGCCTTCTGCGCCCATAGGGGAAGATTTTCCAGAGGGAAAAAGGTGCCGCTGAAGAGAAACATTGGTGTAATGAAGAGAAACATTGGAAGATTAAAGGAGTCGATGCTGGGCATTATTGCGGTAAAAAACATCGCAACAGAGCCGAATGCCATTCCTCCGACAAACGCGAGTGGGAGGAGCAAAAATCCGGCAGGGTAGTGGATGATGCCAAAAAAGCTTATCACCAGGAGCATGATTGCAGTCGCAATGACCGATTTCGTTGCACCCCACACAATCTCACCGGTGATGATCTCTTCGATAGAGAGCGGTGTTGCGAGCATCGCATCGAAAGTCTTCTGGTAGTACATCCTGACGAAAGATGCAAAGGTGTTCTCGAAAAAAGCGTTGTACATGATGTTTATGCTTACAAGTGCCGGCGCGATGTATCCAATGTAGGATATCGCGCTGCCCTCGTACATGATACTCCCCACGAGTGCACCGAGACCTGCGCCAAAAGCGAAGAGGTAGAAGAGCGGCTCGAGCAGCGGGGGAAGAAAGTTTATCTTCCAAATCTTCTGGTACACAGTCATGTTCCTCTGCCATACCTTCATGAACCTGCCAGATAAAACGTTGCTTCTCACTCTCTCAAATCCCTCCCCGTGAGTTTTAAAAATACGTCTTCCAGTGTGGCAAGCCGAAGGTCGCACCCCCCTGTACAGAACCTGTGGCTTATCGTGCGGAAGAGTTCTTCCCCTTCCTTACAGTAGATGATGAGCCGATGTCCGAGATTCTCATGCTCAAGCTTCTCCGATTGGACCCACCGGAGAAGCTCTTCGGAGGGTTCTGTTACCTCCATGACTTCCCTCCCCACATACCTTTTGATGAGCTCTCCTGGCTTGCCTTCCACCAGTATCTTTCCATGATCCACGATCACGAGGCGGTCGCAGAGCCGGGCTGCCTCTTCCATGTAGTGAGTCGTGAGGAGGATGGTGAGACCGCGGGACTTGAGCTCTTCGAGCCGCTCCCACACCTGGTGCCTTGACTGAGGGTCAAGTCCGGTGGTGGGCTCGTCAAGGATCATCAGGTCGGGATTGTTAATGAGGGCTCTGGCGATCACCAGACGGCGCATGAGCCCTCCTGAGAGGGCGGTGACCCTGTCATCCTTTCGGTGCTCCATGGAGATGAACCGCAGGAGCGAGCGTGTCCTCTCCTTTGCCTCCTTTTTCGGGATGTCGAAGTAACGCGCAAATACCTCAAGGTTTTGTTGTACGCTGAGGTCCGGATCGAGACTGTTCTCCTGCTGGCATATGCCGATCCTGCCCTTGATCTGGCGCCAGTCATTTCCTATATCGAGCCCGAATATACGCAGGCTCCCAGCGGTCATGGGGGAAAAGCCGTAGATCATCCTGATCGTGGTGGTCTTTCCCGCACCGTTGGGTCCCAGAAGTCCAAAGCTCTCTCCCTTTCTTACATTGAAGGAGATCCCATCAACTGCGATGAGCGAACCAAAGCTTTTGCGAATATTTTCAGCCTCGATTACGTACTCCACGGTTCATTCCCTCATCATGAGCTTTGCTGCATGAAACAAAAAATAATCCTCTCCCCACCCTCCGGGAAACAACAATCGTATCGGTATCATGAGCTCCTCTTCCGCATATCAGGGAAAAAGCTATAGCGATAGGCGTTCTTCAGGCTTTTTTTTACCCTCTATCCACACGCACAGAATTATCTGGACGAGAAGTCCGAACAGGACAAAGGCAGCACAGATGCTGTAGAGAAAGGGCATCGAATAGCGCTGGTACAAAATGCCACCGATGGTTGAGCCTAAAACGAGACCTGAGGATATAATGGATTCGTGCACAGCCATCCGTCCGGAGCGATTAAAGCTCCCTGATACACCGTGAAAAAGACTGTTGAAATAACTGAAGGCCTGGTAGATCCCAAAACAGCCGAGCAAAATACCGGTTGTGAGAGAAGTAGTCGAAAAAATCAACAGAAACACGATCACAACAAGAAGGCCCTGGGCGATGAGCATCTGAGACGACTTGAAATGCCAGAATGTTGTACGCCCCATGAATAAAAACCCAAACATCGCGAAAAGAGCCCTACCGAGAAGGAGCAGGCCGATTGTGCTCTTTCCAAGGTGGAGAGAATCCAGAGCAAAGAGTGGAAAGATATTGACGATCACGCCGATTACCGTGTATGTGGTGAAGTTCCCGACCCAGGCGGGAAAGCGGAGCAACGTGCTGTTGTCCCTTTCTGTAGAACGATAGTTTTTATCCAGAATAACATCTCTGTCCTGCCTAATCCGCGGCAGAGTGAGGCTCGCCAAGATAAGCAGGAGCGACGCAGTGAGAAAGGAGTAACTTCCTATGGTGAGAGGGAGAGAAGAATTTTTCGTGCTCAGAAATCCCGCGATCAGAGGGCTTAAAATGCTTCCGATGCTCCAGAAAAAGTTAAAATTCGACATGAGCCTTCCAAGTTTCGCTCCCTCGATCCCGTGGGAAAGCCACCCCATGATGGGCGGCCAGAAGAAAGATATGGAAATACCGAAGAGCCCGTAGAAAAAATAGGCGAAGGTGATAGATCTCACGGCCAGAATCAGGAGGATGAACAGGCATTTGAAAAGAGCTGCGGCGATCAGTACGTAGCGGGGAAAAACTCTGTTGGACAACGGACGAAAAAAGATGCATCCGACTATATAGCACACCGACCAGAGCGCGGTAAAGTAGCCCACCTGGCTGGGAGTCGCATGAAACATCTCTTTGATATAAAAAATAACCCCCAATGTAACGAGACCGTGCCCTAATGCAACCAGAAATGCAACGGGAAATATAACTGCGCTCTTCCCGATGCCGGTATAAAAAGATCTGATGATCTGCCGCTGCCTGTCTATATACTGATATACCATGTCGAATCCTTCACATGCTGTAATTAAGAGCCCAGGCTCCAGCCCGGGAAATTGTAAGATACTGCTTTTTAATGAGTTTTCACAACGCAATTGATATGAAAAAGTTAAGCAGATGGGAAAGCTCTTCCTGTTGGAGGAGCTTCATGTACGGAAGGAAGAGCAAATGTAAAGGCTTCCGCTGGAGTGTAGTATTTTCACCATAGCTAAGAAAACCGGAATTGATAAAACCGGAGCAGGATGATAATAATTAAAAAAATACCACCCTCTCCCGTTTTATAAATGATAAATAAGAATAGTTCACCCTCCAAAGGTGGTGTCTACCGGGAAAGATCGTTCAGGGCTCACTTGAGCAGGGCTATCATCCTGGACTTGTCCGTCACGTCCTTGATCCTGATCGCAAGCTCGGTGTCAAGACAGTCTTTCAGCCAGTTATAGAAATCGTTTTTCCGTTCGTTCACGTAGGAGCTGAACTCCTCCTCGGACATCTGTTTGAGCTGCACAAGGAGCTGTGACTTCGTCTCAGCGGTCATTCCGTTATGAAAGTGGAACGCCTCACCCGGTTTTACCTTTTTTCTCTTTACCATGCAACACCTCTTTCAGAAACACTTACCTCTACTCTGAATTCTTAATCTACAGGATACGTTAAAGCAAGACAAATTTATCAAATATTAGTCTTTTCCGCTTCTGCGTCCGCGCTCTTCAGACCGATTGCCGCATCCCTGACCTTTGCGGTGAAACCGAGCCCGAAAGTGAGCTTCTCCTTCTGCACGATATCGTACCGGTAGGTAAACCTGTAAGAATCAAAGCGATAGGTTGCCTCAAGAGGTGTATTTGCAGGAAAGACTTCACCTTCGAAACTGACCGGTCTGTCTACCTGTCCGTTCGCTTTGAGCGTGAGCGGTGCCGCGAAGGCGCTCACCCTGTGCCGCTTTCCAATTACGTAGGTGATTCGTGCCCTCAGAATAAGTGCAGGATCGGTTTCAAGCTCCTCTGAAAGGGAGAGTTTTGTCCCCGTGTCGCCTGGGCTTCGCACATCATTGTAACCGCTGATCACCACTCCTGTTTCAAGGTCAAACTCCCATCCCGCCCAAAGGAAGGAACCCCGGAACATCATGATCAGCAGAACAGAACTGGCCAGAAACAAAATCCGCAAAAAAGGGTGTGTGTGTTTTCTTCGTCAAACCCATCTTCCCTCTCCCAATTGAAGGTATTCCGATGATACAAGCACATCTTCAAAACATAAAAATGAGCTCCGGCAACCTGTCCCTGTTTTCAAGATCAACGCTCACCACAGAGGTCTGGATGCTGGAGAAGAAGTTCTTAACCACCCCTAAAAGGGCAGGCCGCACCACAAGCAGGATGCGCGGTACCGTGCTCTTCGACAGCGTAAAGAGCACGGACCTGAATCCTCCTCCCATCTCCATCTCCAGTGGACCGATCTCATCGAGGATAAAGAGGTCACACCCCTTTTTCAGCGCGGTACTGCTCCAGCGATGAGCTTTCCGGAAACCTGACCTTGAAAATCTGTAAAGACCATACCGGGGGCCGCGTAGGTTCCTGGCGGTGTGGCCGAGCACCCAGCGCTTCCCGGTGGAGATATCCTCTGCCGTGAATCCAACCTTTTCCCCCCGTTCGTTGAACAGAGCGTGACTTATGATCCCGGCGCAGGAGTAACCGCGCATTCGTGCAATCTCGGCAACCCTGCGACAGACAGTGCTCTTTCCGATGCCCCTGTTTCCCGTGATAATGACAGTGCGGGACATAGGTACAGCTCACTGTTCAAAGTTTGCTCAGAAGAGCACAAGAAACCTCATGTGCCTTCCGAAAGAGATCTTCCTCGTTGTATCCGGTAAGCCTTCCATCCCTCACCGCGATCCTGCCATTAACGATGGTGTAGGCCGTTGAATGATTAAAGCCGGCAAAGAGCAGCGCAGCAAAGGGATCGGAGAGCGCTCCTGCGTACTCCATACGGTGCACATCGAAAAGCACGAGGTCAGCGGCCCAGCCTTCCCTAATCGAACCGATCCTATCGTAGCCAAGTAGACGTGCGCCATGCTCGGTTGCGAGCCTGAAAACCTCGCGGGCGTTTATTGCATCAGCGCCATATTTCACCCGCTGGAGCATCAGCGCTGCTCGCATCTCCCCGAGGAAATCGGAGGTGTCGTTTGAGGCAGACCCATCAACTGCGAGGGCAACATTGATCCCCCTGTCGAGCATCTCTCTGACCCTGGCGATCCCGGATCCGAGCCGCATATTGGAGGAGGGACAGTGGGCAATGGAGGTTCGTGTGCGAGCGAGCAGGTCAAGCTCCTCATCGTTGAAGAAGATTCCGTGGGCATAGGAGACATCCTCACCGATGAAACCCAGATCCATCATCAACCTGAGAGGACGTCTCCCGTAGTGCCTTCGGCAATACTCGTCCTCATCTGCGGTCTCCGCAAGGTGAGTGTGAAGCCTCACTCCGTACTGCCGTGCAAGCCCTGCCGATTCCTTCATGAGATCCTCAGTCACCGAGAAAGGGCTACAGGGAGCAAGGAGTATCCGGCACATAGAAAATTCTGAGCCATCATGGTATTTCTCTATCACATTTCTGCTATCAGTCAGGATCTCATCGGCGGTCTGCACCACGGAATCCGGAGGGAGGCCTCCGTCCTTTACGCTGAGAGACATTGAGCCGCGGCACGGACAGAACCGGATGCCGAGCCTTTGTGCCGCCTCGAACTGGACTCCCAGCAGGTCTGCGTTTACCCCACGAGGAAAGAGGTAGTGATGGTCCAGGCTGCAGGTACAGCCCGTCTTCAGGAGCTCTCCGATCGCGAGGAGTGAGGAGTAATATAACGCATCCTCATCGATGTTCTTCCATACGTCGTAGAGGAAGCGAAGCCAGTTGAAGAGCTTTTCATTCTGCACTTCAGCAAGATTTCTGGTAAGCGTCTGATAAAAGTGGTGATGGGTGTTCACAAATCCCGGAAGCACGACAAACCGGGAACAATCTATAATTTCAATTCCATCTTCGCCCACATCCTGGCCGGTTGATGGCAGAGCAATGCGGGAAGCAATCTTCTCGATCTTGTTTCCCCATATCAGTATATCATAGCCCTGTAGTCCCGAATAACTTTCAGGATTCATGATTCGAAAGCAGTTTTTCAGAAGTATCATAGACCTACCATCTCATTAAAGGAGTTGATCAACCTGTCTATCTGTACCGCACCGCCGTGGACCTTTCCCCAGTAGGCGTGGTGGTTTTCCCACTGGTCGTCGAGCTCCTGCACCGCCTTCCCCTGCTGCTCTACCCACGTATAGTACTTCAGGTTGTGTATCCTCTTTCTTTCGTAATAGGAGAGCTCGAGAACGTGGTCGATACCGAGGCACGTGAGGAGCTCGAAATCCCTGATCGCATCGGCCTCTGTATACGTCCCCCTCTCTCTCTCGAGCTCCCTGAGCCGCGATCCGTAAAGCTCCACTGAGTCTGTGAACACCGTCATCACCACATCTTGCTCTCCGAGCTCATAGTACTTTGCGAACTTTATCGATGCGATCAGGTTCCCGATTGAAGAGATACCCATAAGATCGAGTCTCGACAGGATCTCCTCAGGAACACCCTGTGTGCGGAGGTACGACCGCCCTGCCGGTTCATTGAAGAGGCGAAGAAGCCTGACAGAATGCTCGTCATCCACCGCGATCACCAAATCTGTGTTACGCACGTTGTGAATCCACGGCACATGCTTGTCTCCGATGCCTTCAATCCTGTGTGCCCCGTATCCGTTCATCAGGAGTGTGGGACACTGCAGTGCCTCTCCCACCGCGATCCTGGATCCCGGGAAAACTTCTTTTAGATAATCGCCGCAGCCCAGAGTCCCTGCAGAACCGGAGGAAAAAACCACCCCTGCGAATCTATCGCCGGCCCGCATCTCATCCTTTAGCACCTCCTCCATTGCGCTGCCGGTCACCTCGTAATGCCAGAGATGGTTTCCAAACTCATCGAACTGGTTGAATATCACCACGTCGTCCCGCAACTCCCTGAGATCCCAGCACTTGTCGAAGATCTCTTTCACGTTGCTCTCGCTTCCGGGGGTTGCAATCACCTCTCCTGCAACGCTCGACAGCCACTCAAACCGCTCCTTTGACATCCCCTCTGGAAGGATCGCGATGGACTCGCATGCGAGGAGAGACGCGACATAGGCTCCACCACGGCAGTAATTTCCTGTGGAAGGCCACACTGCCTTCTGCTTCGTGGGATCGAACTGCCCTGTGACAAGAGGAGCGACGATACAGCCGAAGGTAGCCCCCACCTTGTGGGCCCCGGTGGGAAACCACTTCCCCACGAGGGCGTATATTTTTGCCCGCACGCCGGTGAGCGCCGGTGGAATACCTAAATAGTTCACACCGTTAAAACCTCCTCCATGCGGAACAGGCTCATTCTTCCAGGTGATCCTGAACAAATTCCTCGGGTGAATGTCCCAGAGCCCGATACTTCTAAGTTCAGCCCTTAACTTCTTAGGTACACGGGCAGGGTCCTTCATCTGTGCGAAAGTCGGAATGATGATATTTCGCTCCCTGCATCTCTTCACGGTACGCGCGCGCTGTGATTCATCGAGCTTTAGATCAATCATAGGTTTACTCACTTATTATGAATAAAAATCGACGTGCCACCATCCCCACACACCACTACTGTTCCTTGGCGATCAGATCTACAATACGAGCACCGTACCGAGAAAATGCTCAAGCAGCCGGAAGGAGATCTCTTTCCGGTAACGGATAGTGCACCGCTGATCCTCTATGGGTTTTATCAGGGACTCATAGGTGCGGACTATCCCCGGGATCATATCCCCCATTTTTCCGACTTCCTTCCCCACAAGCTCTTCCTCGATCTTTCGATCCCTGACGACCGTGGGTGCCACGGCACCGAAGCACATGCGCACATCCAGCACCACACCATCCTCTACCAACGCAATGCCAAGAAAAGAGAGCTTCGAGCAGGAATTGGCTTTCCTGCTCCCGACTTTTTTATAAAAGAAACGGTTGAAGGGGACTTGGGGAATGATGACCGCTGTAAGGAGCTCCCCTGGCGTGAGCGCAGTCTGTCCGGGTCCTGTAACAAGATCGCGCACATGAATCAGCCGCTGAGCATCCCACTTCTGGACCAGGGCCTCAGCATCGAAAGCGTAGAGGTAGGGAAGTGTGTCTCCAGCAGGTGAGGCATTCACGATATTTCCGCCAACCGTTCCTCTGTTCCTGATCGCCGGGGATGCAATCTGGATGAGCACCCGTTTAAAACTCCAGGGCACGCGCTCATCACCGAGCAGGAAAGAATAAGGACACACAGATCCTATCCTGACCATTTCATCCCCGGAACGCACCTCTTTCAGCTCATCAAGGTGGCCGATGAAGAGCACCGGGTACTCAAAGGTGGGCAGAAGCCCCGACCCGCGCCTTCGCTGCACCATCAGGTCAGTTCCCCCTGCAAACGGAATCACCCTGTGCTCATGCAGAATCGCAAGCGCCTCCTGAAGTGTGTCAGGTCTGAACGCGCTCACCACAGGCCCTTCCCCTTTTTCGATGCAAGCCATATCCCCTCTACGATCGAGCTATAGCCCGTGCACCTGCAGAGGTTGCCGGATATCGCCTCCCGTATATCCTCCTCCTCGGGAGAGGATTTCTCCCTCAGCAGCGCCTCTGCAGCAAGGATGAAACCGGGTGTGCAAAAACCGCATTGTACCGCACCCGATTCGACGAATGACTCTTCGAGCACCCGGTAACGTTCTGTTTCCCTGAAGCCCTCGATAGTCACAATCTCTGAACCATCCGCGCTCCCTGTTGATACCAGACAGGAGTTCACGATACGACCGTCCAGAAACACTACACAGGCTCCGCATTCACCCTCACCGCATCCCTCCTTCACCCCGGTGAGGCCTAAGTCTTCCCTTAAAAGATCAAGCAGCCTCCTCATGGGGTCGTTTTCTCCTACATATTTCCTGCCGTTCACGACGAGTCGTATTTTCACCTTCCATATCCTCCAGCGGACGCTCCAGAGCACCCGCGGTTCTTCTCACCGGGATCCCGCGTGGGTTCCCGCGTGCTCTTTACTCTCCATACCCTCAAGCAAACTCTCTGGAATGACCGGGATGCTTCTCACCGGAATCCCTAGGGCGCATTGCACCGCTGCTGCGAGCGCCGGAGCTGCTCCCACAAAGGGGAGCTCTCCTGCGCACTTTGCACCATAAGGTCCGTACACAAAGGGGTTTTCCATGAGTTCGATCTCCATCCGTGGAAAATCTAGAGAGGTAGGAATCGCATAATCGGTGAGGGAGCTTTGAAGCAGCGCGCCCTCCCTGCTGTTCATCACTTCAACGGTTGCATACCCGAAACCCTGCATCACCCCTCCTTCGATCTGTCCTCTGAGGATTCTCTCATCGATCGCCCTGCCCACGTCATAAACGCCCCACACACCTCTTACCTCAACCGCAAAGGTAATGGGGTCGATCTCCACTTCCACCACGTTCGCACCCCAAGAGTAGACGGGATACGCATCTCCGCTGAAGGTTTCCTGATCCCACTCTATATAGTCCGGCTGTTCGTACCTGGTGAGTATTTCGAGCTCATTACTGGTGTGCCATCTGGCTTTCAGCTCCCGCGCAGCCCTCTCAAGCAGACCTCCAACGATCATTACCGTCCTGGAAGCAACGGTGGGACCGGAATCTGGAACTCTGTCGGTATCCGGATTCTCGTATACGATCGATGAGAGGGGAATATCAAGGGTCCTGGCAACGATCTTGCGAAGGGATGTCATCGTCCCCTGCCCGAACTCCACGTTGGACACAAGGATCTCGACACATCCGTCCTTCAACTTTCTGAGTTTTACCTTTGCTTTGATTTTATCCTTTTCACCGCTCCCGGTAAATGCACACCCATGATAGAAAAGGGATATTCCAATACCCCTGTGTTTCGAATCACTCTTGCTGTGAAAGGCTTGCACCTTTTTCCTGTACCCCGACATATCGAGGACGCGATCGATAATCTCAGGCATCAAGACCCTCTCCCTCAGCTTCCCCCCGGTAACCGTTGAACCGCCCGTTTTGAGCAAGTGTTTCTTCTTGAAATCCACAGGATCTTCCCTCAGGTGCTCGGCGAGTGAGTGCATGTGCATCTCGACCGCGAAAATTGCCTGCGGGCCGCCAAAGCCTCTGAAAGCACCCGTGGGAACCGAGTTGGTCCTGAGTACCTTACCGCTCACCTTCACGTTGTCTATACGGTACACTCCTGTGGAAGCGAACATTGCCCTCTGCAGCACAACCGAAGAGAGCCCTTCGTATGCCCCACCCTCGAGCCTGATGTCCACCTCCATTCCAGTAATTCGTTTCCTGCTGTTCAGCGCACTCCTGATACGGATAACCGATGGGTGGCGTTTCGTGGTGCAGAGTACATCCTCGTTCCTGTCAAACAGAAGCCGCACTGGCCTTCCCGTTTTCAGTGCAGCGAAGGCAACGTGACCTGCGATGATGGAAGGGTAGTCCTCCTTTCCTCCAAAGGCGCCGCCCGTAGTCGTTTGCACGACCCTGACCCTGTTTTCGTTCCAGCCGAGTCCCTGCACCAGCGCGTTCTTCACGTAATAGGGGCACTGCATGGAACCGTAGACCGTCACCCTTCCGTTTTCGTAGAGCCCCATCATTCCCTGAGGCTCCATGTAAATGTGCTCCTGGTAACCGGATTTGTACTCACCCTGGAATACTTCGACCGCTTCGGTGAAGGCCTTCTCCGGCTTTCCCTTTTTAATCGTGTACTTCACGTACACGTACTCCGCTCCGAGAGCGTCCGCTCCATCGATTGTAAAGACAGGGTCGAGATCTTCGTACTCCACCTGTATCGTCGAAAGGATCAGGTCAATTTCCTCCCTGTCCGGGCCCACCACCAGGAGAATCGGCTCTCCGATGTAGTGCACCTCCTCCTCGGCGAAGAAAGGCTGATCGTCTACAATCATCTTCACCCTGTTCACGCCTGGGACGTCTCGATGGTCCACGATCCAGTAGCCTTCTGGCAACTCGGGAATAGCTATGGACGTAATCCTCGCCCGGGACTTTATTGACCTGAGGGTCTTGCAATGGAGCATGCCCTCGACCTTCAGGTCCGCGATATAGGTCGCATGACCCGAAATTTTGTCCACTGCATCAACCCGCCCCGCCGGAGTTCCGATGTGCTTTGCTGCGTTATCAGTGCGCAGGGGGCTTTTCATTTCACGTTTTTCGTCAATGCATTCCGAGGAGTTGTCGATACACTCTGGTTGGTTATTCCCTTTCATAATGGTCCTTGTATCTATCGATCAAAATATATGTCACTCTATTTTATAGGCCATGTCAGGGAGTAAGTCAAGCATCTCGTAAGAATCGGAAAGAGACCGTACACGTCGAACCCCCAATTCCACAGCAGGCCATTCTGATCATCTCCTCACAGCCCTTCCATCTTTTCCCACATCCTGTCTGCTTCTTTTCGAGCTTCTGCATAAATTCTCTCCACGTCGAAGGGGAACTGTCTGCATTCGTACACGCACCTACCGTTGATCAGTACCGTTTCCACAGCATGAGCGCCCAGCCCGAAGATGAAATGGCTTCCTATATTGTCGGCCACCATGGGCGTCGGGTTTCTATAGTCTAGAATGACTAGATCTGCTGCAAAGCCAGGCTCTATCCTCCCGAACTTATCCCCGAAGTAACGCTCCAGGATCATGTTCCCGTTACAGAGAAAACGTGTATAATCAGACGGATTGAACCCAATACCAGCCTCCCGGCTCTTGAAATAACCGAGCTTCGTCTCTTCGAACATATCAGAACCTATCCCGTCTGTTCCGATTGCCACATTGTCGAGGGAGGGGAGCAGCGCGCAGTATCCCACCCTGTTGTTCATGTTGGATCGTGGATTGTGCACCAGGAAAGAACCGTGGCGATTGAGTATCTCCACTTCCCCTTCAAGAAGGTGCACACCATGGATGACCAGACTCATAGCATCCAGGAGCCGGTGACGGGCAAGTCTCTCTGCGGGATGGAGTCCGTAACAATGATGCGAATGTGAGAGATCATACCTGTCCTCTGAGAGGTGTATGTGGAGGCCACGCTTCATCGCCCTCACAGCCTCGGAGAGGCTGTTCAGTGACTCATCGCTCAGCGTGAAGGGAGCGTGCGCTCCAAGCGCGCCCTTAAGGAGTTCAGTCTCCTCGTACTCTATGAACTCCACGTTCTCCTCGATTCCCCTGTCCCGGTCTTCAAAGCCGTTTCTATCAGTTACCTCGTAGCACAGGATCCCCCTGAGCCCGCAGGTTTCAAAGGTCTCTTTCAACACCTTTAGGGAGCCCCTTATAAAGGAGGGAGAGGCCTGGTGATCAATGACCGTTGTGCTGCCCGCCTTCACCGCCTCGATCGCTCCCACGAGTCCGCTGTAATGGAGCGAAGAGGAGTCGAGCGCCCGGTCAAGTCTCCACCAGAGGTTCTGAAGAACAGCAACGAAGTCATAGGACGGCTTGATATTGGCAGTGATCCCCCGGGCAAGGGTAGAGTAAAAGTGGTTGTGAGCGCACACATTACCGGGCATGACGTACCTGTCCTGTGCTTCGATCACCTTTTGCACTTTCCCGCTGCCGAGCTCACTCTCCAGATTTTTCCCGACCCTGGTGATCTTGCCGTCCTGTATATAAATGTCCATCACCTTCGAGATCGCTTCAGGATAAAGCTGAAGTGCTCTCGCCCCTTTTATTAGCAGACCCATTGCTTCACCCCTTATCAGAATTGTATAATAAGTGTTCCTTTGAAAAAGTTGCCCGGCACAGGGAATCAGCCGGGAAGATTATATCTCTGATAACCCTTTTAAAGAAATCAAATCTTTCATTCAGGTCCAAAAAGATAGGGATATCCTTCGAGCGCTGCATCCACAAGCAGGTAGAGCCCGACAAGGGGCGCAGCATCGAGGGACGCAGTCCCTGTGAGCTTATACTCTTTCAGCGCAAGCGGTGCATCCTGACTCAAGACGGTAAAAACCAAGCTGAAATACTCCGATCGAAAGCAGATCTCACCCTGCTCCCTCATGATGTCCAGGTCGAACTTCATTGCCTGTAACCTGTCTCCTGACGTGTCGTTCATCCCTTCTTCTTTTTCGTTACCTATCCTGCATCCAAACCGGCAGGCTCCTTCTTGCAGTACAGACTTGCGGTAGAATCCGCTGTTCATGCTCTGCTCAAACATATCTCTTCCTGAAAAGAGTGTGAGTTTATGCCTATAAGGGGCGCCCTGGTGGGGACAGAAGGTTTCACAGTTACCGCACTCGTTACAGAAATCATCGATATGCAGTATCTGGATTGCCTGACCGACACGGTATTCCCGCATCGAAACGGTGTGAGTGGCTTTTCCCATCGTCGATGTGAACACAGGGATCCTGAGCGTTCTGGGATCGAAGAGGAGGGCGACATTTGCCCTGTTGGGGCAGGTTTCCACACATCTGTTGCAGAGGAGGTTGCACTTGAGACAGCGCCCGCTCTCCATCAATGATTCGCCCTCACTCAAAGACTGGATAACCGTTTCGAAGTTCCCCCTCGCTTCGTGTTGGAGCTTTCGTACGGGGTGGTAAGGAACGAGCCTCCCGTGCCCTTTCAGGCACTCCTCCGTATCGCGCTCCCCCGCCTGCTCATAGTAGTTATCCATGAGGGAAACCGGAAAGCCACGCCCCTCTTTTATGAGAATCGCCTTCACAACCCTCTCGGCGTCGGAAATCGCCTCGACCACCGTGGCAGGACCCCTCACGCAGTCACCTGCGGCGTACACTCCCTGAAGGTTTGTCTCCCCTGTCTCTCCGTTGACGAGCACGGTCCTTCCGTCCCTGAGCGCGATGCCGTTCTTCTCGAAGCAGGCGGTCTCCACCTCCTCTCCGACCGCTGAGACTACGGTATCGGCCTGAATTACCACCTCTTTCCCTTCGACGGGAATGGCTCTCGGCCTCCCCGATGCATCGGGCGGCCCAAGCCGCATCTGCACACACCTCAGGCCGCTGACACTCCCTCTATTCACGAGGATGGCAAGGGGGCCCAGGAGCTCACTAATCTGGATTCCCTCCTCAAGGCAGGCATCGATCTCCTCCCTGTCGGCAGGCATGTTCGCCAGGTCTCGCCTGTACACGATCTTGACGCTTTTAGGACCAAACCTGAGCGCTGTGCGGGCAGCGTCCACCGCTGAGTTCCCTCCTCCAATCACAATCACATGCTTTCCAACAGAGAGTGTTTCTCCCTGCTTCACCCGCCTGAGGAATTCAATGCCGGTGTAGTACCCATTCCTAGCAGCGCTCTGGCCGATATCGAGCTCTCTCGCTGACGGGGCTCCGGTAGTGATGACGAGATATTTGAAACCTCCCCCCCTGAGCTCCCTGATTGAAAACGCTCCATCCCATCCGGTGAAGAGCTCTACTCCGAGCTCTCTGATGAGCACAACGTCTTGCTCTATTATTTCGTCCGGAAGCCTGAAGCCGGGGATCGCATACCTGACCGTCCCGCCCGCCTTCTCCTCCCGCTCGAACAGGACGACGGAAAGACCCTCTCTTGCAAGATAATATGCAGCTGCAAGACCTGCGGGACCACTCCCGATGACTGCAACTCTTATTCCGCATAATTTCGATTCCCGCTCCTTCTTTAAAAGGGACAGCACCTTCCCGCGGATTCCCTTTTCCGAAGCGATCCTCTTCAGGTCGCGTATGTGTATGGGGTTGTCATAATCCCACCGAACGCAGCTTTCCACGCAGGTGTGGTCGCAGATGTAGCCGGTGATACCGGGCAGGGGGTTTTTTCTTAACACGATTTCAAGCGCCCCTGTGTAATCGCCTCTCTCCAGGGCACCGATATACTGTGGTATGTCCTGATGGATCGGGCAGACCGCCGCGCAGGGGGTGATAATACAGTCGAAAAAGCCGAGCTTTGTGTTCAATTTAATAGACTGATATTTCCCGGTACTCTTTTTATACAGAGTATCCTCAATCGACTGTATGGCAAGATCGTATAGCCGCTCCACGTCTATGTCCCTCTTTTTAAAATCATGAAAATCGACCCGGTCTTCGAGCTCCCTCGCGATCTGATGAAAGCGAAGATACCCGCCTGGTTTGAGCGCATCCGTGGTCATTGTGATGGGAAAGATACCGGTAGAGAGGATATCACCCATGTTCAAAGCTGACGCACCGCCGCAAAAGGAAATGTTGATCCTTCCCCTGAACTCCGCTGCGAGTCTGTGTGCAAGGTGTATTGTAATCGGGAAGAGGGCCCTTCCCGACATGTAGCGTTCCCCGCCCGGTAGCGTGCCGGATATATTCTCGTTGGCGAGGGTATTTGAAAGCTTGATGCCAAAGTGCCTGCCCTGCCGTGTCGCGTACTCCCGCAGTCCCTTGATAAGCCTCACCGCGTCGCTGTACTGCAGGTCCTTGTCAAAGGTCTTATCGGCTATACGGATATAGCCGTACCCCAGGTCTTGCAGTATCCGCTTCACCTCCCCTTTTCCCAGCAGAGTGGGATTTAGTTTCACATAGGTGTCAAGCCCCTTTTCACCGATCAGATACCTGGCCATAGCCTCGATCTGGGACGGCGGACAGCCGTGCATTGTGGATATGGTCACCGAGTGCACCACAGTGGTGGGGACCTTCGGCACCGCACTGCGGGGGAGCCTCCCTGAGACGGTCTCAAGATAAGCTTCGATCTCCTCCTCAGGGCTGAGCATCATGTTCAGAAAGCGCTCCATTTTTTCGCTCTGAATGCCCTTCAGGTCGTAACCGACGCTCAGGTTGAACAGAAATCCAGAGGATTCCTGGTCCCCTGAGAGCCGTAAATGGGATTTCAGAAGGTGGAGCAGAACCCAGGACTTGATGTACTCCTCAGCTGATTGATCCAGGGAAAGCTCCTGAGACCACTCTGTATTGTACCCCTCGTCGAATACGTCTATGCATGGCTTTTCTATCTGGAGATCATCCTTCTCCTGCACGGTCTTGAGCTCGATGACTCTGCCTCCAGTCAGATATGAGCAGACGATGTTCTGTGCAAGCTGCGTATGGGGGCCTGCTGCAGGACCGAAGGGCGTGTCGAGCATGTGCCCGAATAACCGGAAAGACCTCTGCTCCTCGGCCTGCCTGTAGAACTTTTGTTCCGGAATCCCGAATATGGTTCTCTGTCTCCTGTATTCCTCAAATATCCACTCGAGCAACCTCTCAAGGGGAAGGATCTTCATCTTATCGGACATAAGTGGCTCCGGTGGTGGCGTACTTGTTTTCGTCGTTCTTACTCGTTCGTACTAATGAGACCATATTCTATGTCAGGATCGATTCTCATAACAATTCGGCCATCAGAGAACACTCGCACGTTGCCATCGGTAGCTGAGACAACGATCGCTGTTGCATTGGTGCGTGCTGTAACAGCAGCAGCCGCAGCGTGCCGTGCTCCCAGCCCAACGGGCAATTCTACCTCAACTCGGGTGGTAGCCAGAAAGACCCCTGCTGACTGAATGAAACCATCCCCGCGGAGGACGAAAGCCCCATCCAGTTTGGACAGCTCGACGAGGGCTTCATGAATCTCGGGGTTGGTGAGTCTGCGGGTTGACTCGTCGTGTCCCTGGAACGGATTGGGAACAAGTTGCTTCGATCCTTCAAGCACCTTCGAGGAGTCGCCAAGCATCAAGATGGTGCCAATACGCTTTCCGCGGCGTGCTGCCCTGCCGATCTTGCAGGCAACGGTGAGAGCAGCCTCCAGGGCCTTGGGTCGAATCCCGTCCGTGAGCTTGAGGAGATCCGTGATGACTAAGTCTTCGAAGCTTGGTTCCACCTCGGCCAGGACAATCAGATCCCCCTCTCCTGGATAAGCATCACGACCCACTGCGCATACAATGAAGTCTCCAATCGAAATCTTGGCCGATCTTAGTGCGACGGACAGAACATAACGGATCTGTCTATATTTATCGACCGCATGAAGTGGCAGACGTACAGCCTCCACACCCCCTTTTGTTAGGGCATTGTATGTTTCTTTGGTCGCCGTGGCGACAATAATCCGGAACTTGTCTGTAGAACCCAGAACATGCTGAGCAAATACCCCACTTTCGCTGACGCAGATTACTGCGTCAGCGAAAGCTGCTTCGGCTATATCGACAACCATTCGGGCCAGGTCGGCGTCAGAACGGATGCCTTTCTTCGGATTATTGGCTTTGCTCATATTCTCCTCCTCAAAGAGGTATTATATGAAGACTCTATTTACTTAACGATAAAGCTCACTTACCGCTCTGGAACGTAGCGGAATAGCGGTTAAGTGCAGCGCATTGTTATCCCGTGATAAAAGTATTTTTATACTAATCGACTTTTTGCATAATAAAAAATTCATAACCATAAAATTCCGAATATTTTTTATAAAAGTTTATCTCATTTTTAATATCATCAAATACCCCTAATGCAACTTTGTTCCCTCGGTATTTCTTATTAAAACGGGACAATTCTTCTTCCATTGGCAGATAATAACTATCCAACCAAGCTGATTCTGGGAGCGTGAAATTTGATAGTAAATGAAATCCTTCCTTTTGAATTAACTCTATATTGCTTTTAACATCTTTAATGTCTGGATATTCATTTTTAAAAAATTGAGTGACAGGGGCAGGCGGATTGGGTACAAGATATACAGCTTCTGTCACAGCGAAATATCCATCATTTTTTAATAATTGATGGCCCCGTCTTAAACCATTTTGAAATCCCATAAAATACAATGCTCCTTCTGACCAAATGATATCAAATGTATTTTCCTCAAAATCCATTTCAAGCATTGATATATTTTTGGGAATAATATTTTCTGCAATCCCTTCATCCCGTGCTGTTTTCATCAATTTGTCAAGGAATGCTTGATGATTATCGAGGGCAATAATTATGCCATTCGAAATTTTTGCTAATTCAATAGTTTGTACTCCTGGCCCACATCCAATATCTAAAATAAATGGCTGCTTTGGCAATTTTGGGATGACATTGAAAGCGCGTCGGGTATATTCATTTGCACCCGGTCCACATCGCGGTAACGCCTCAAACAATTCATAAAAATATTCCATTCCTTCCATGGTGTATCTCCTTCGCTTTGAAGATTAATAATTCAGGATAACTATTTTAAGATAAACGGCCGGGATTTCCGCCAACAGACTTAGTCATAAGCTACACGGGTCGCATCATCAGCCATGGTGAGCTCGAGAAGTGGCTTCCAAGCAGGGTCATCCCATGTTCCGAGATGAGTGTGCATATCGAGATATTTCTTAGGTATAGGATGCGTACCTACCACGACCTTCACACCATAGCGATTTTCAAGAAAAGTTTTAAATGTATGGATGTAGGGGCAGGGTGGATAGCCGACGATTAAACCAGTAGCCAAGTGAATAACCTGTGCCCCATTCTTCACCATCTCTTCACCGGCATATTCAATGTTGCCACCAGGACATCCATCACAAGTGGTGTAGCCAACTAATTCTAAGTCGTCATATATGCTGAAAGCACCTTCCCTGTTCCTCATCGCGCGGAGACACTTCCCGCCTGCACAGCGGCGGTAGCGATCGCAAATGATGATTCCTATCTTCGTCTTTATACTCATTTCTACTCCTCCAAAGTGTGACTTACTCACTCGCCTCGACATACGAACCGGAACATAAGGCTAGCTAACTCTATCCAACTCAGTATCGCAGCGATAGCGGCGTCCACTGAAGTGAGTGGTTAGGTTTCTATTTCAAATCGAGCTGGACTTTTACTGCTTCCCCAACCTTTTTAAGGTCTTCTACTGAAAGTATACCGATTTTCTTAAACAAACGTTGTTTGTTTACCGTCGCTAACTGATCGGCCATCGCCTTATTTCGTTTGCCATTCACAACAACGTATGCTTCACTTGGGTACAATTGCTCGATGTTGCTCGTGAGAGGTACAACCTGGACCCTGTTCAGATATTTATTCGACGCATCATTGCTGATAATAACGGCGGGACGTTTCTTGCGGATTTCTCCTCCCAGTGACGGCTCAAAATTTATCCACCACACTTCACCTCTCTTCATGAGCTCTATATCCCAATGTACCCTCGGACCATTCAAATGCTTCCCTTTCACGCTCTAGATCTTTGCCCATTTCAGCATATGCAGATTCCAATTCGTGCTTTATTACATGAGGGCGTACTAAGTCTTCAACAAACTTGCTGATTCTTCGTGGGCCTATTACTCTGTGAAGCCCAATATACACGTCCTCATCTATGGTGATGGTGAGTTTCTTCTGCACGGTTCCTCCATTTCAACTTTATACGTGTATTATACGTATAATTTCGTTAATGATCAAATATTTTTAGGAAGCCGAATGCTGAACTACCGCGCCGATGCTTTCTATAGACACCTACTGTCAGCAGAATACAACAGCGCGATCTTCTGAAGCGATTTGTTATAGCTCAGAGAGCATTGGAGAAGAGATTTTGTAAAAAAGAGGCCCCTCTATCCACAAGCTGTATAAAGCTGACCCCATTTCTTAGATTGATTGCATCATTAAGACCACTCTACTCGGGCTCTGCACAATTCTTTGTTATCAAACTTACGTTTAGTAGAATTGAGATAAATAGAATTCGATTTGTCTATGGGCTCAAGATAGACCGATATCTCGTCATCAAGTACAGTTTATCTAGTTTCTGAGGACGATAGCTATTCCGATCTAGTATTAGCCAGCAAGATGTGGCAACAACCAGCTTTTCATCGATATATGAGTGGATAACAAAGTCTCTTAATGCAAAGAATCAATCAACTCCTTTTCCCCATGTTTCTACAATGACCTCATCGTTCCATTTTGGCATTCTATTAAAGATTACAAGCAATTTTGATAATACCCAAAGTTGCCCTTGTTCAAGAAGTTTGCCATAACCAAATTCCGACATGTTTGCATGATTCCATGCACTGTCAAGCAGGTAACCTGCTAGAGGATAAAAGGCCATATTATGATCTCGCAGGCTAGTTTTTTTCATCTCGGTTTAGTTTCGCTGATTACTTGTAGACTGCACGCTCTTGTCTTTCTAGTTCCATATAGATATATTTCAAATGACCACAGGGTATGCAATGGCAACTCTTCTCTTAAAAACCAAATTCTGCATTCCTAACGTCAGGCCGAAATTAGTGTCCCGCACGCGATTGATCGAACGGTTGAATGCAAGTATACACTGTAAATTGACTCTTATTTCCGCTCCCGCTGGTTTTGGAAAAACAACATTGGTTATAGATTGGCTATCTGGATTAAAAGAGTCATCTGTATGGCTTTCCCTTGATGAAAACGATAACGATTTGGCCCGCTTCCTCTCCTACTTCATCGCTGCCTTACAACAGATCGATTCAAAACTGGGACAAATAACCTGGTCAATTCTTTGGGCTCCCCAGTTACCGGACATAGAGCCTCTCATTACACCCCTCATCAATGAAATTGCTGATCTTGACACTCCATTTGTACTGGTACTAGAAGATTATCACGTCATCACTCAGTCCGCGGTTCAGGAAGCGGTGTCATTCCTGCTCGAACACATGCCTCCTCAGATGCATATCATAATTATTAGCCGAACCGATCCACTACTTCCCCTCTCACGATTGCGAGCATCAAGACAGATGATAGAGATACGAGGAACTGACCTTCGTTTTACCGAGATGGAAACGGCAACCTTCCTCAAACAAACGATGGGTATGAGTCTCAATATAGACGCTATTAAGACACTTGAGGCACGGACCGAGGGATGGATAGCCGGACTACAGCTAGCCGCACTATCGATAAGAAATCTTGGAGATGTTGATAAGCAGGCTTTTATCAAAGCGTTGGCCGGTAGCGACCGTTACATCCTCGATTATCTCATTGAAGAAGTTCTAAATCAACAACCACAACACGTCAAGGATTTTCTCCTCCGAACGTCTATTTTGGAGCGTTTGAGTGGTGTGCTGCACAACTTATCGAAAAAACAATGAACGAGATGATGAGCCGTGGCGAATATTACACAACAATGTTGGACAGGCTGAAGGCATTGCCAAACGAGATTTTACATGCTCACCCGCATTTTGCCGTCTCTTATGCCTGGTTACTATCGATTACATTGCAACTCGATGAAGTTGAGCCTCGTCTTAAAGAGGTGGAAAAGATTTCAGGAGAAAACCTGTCAGCTGAGATTCGACTTGAGATACTTGTTATTAGAGCTTTTCTTGCCCGCCAAAGAAAGGATTTTGCCAAGTCAACTGAACTCTCACTCAAGGCTCTTTCGACTCTCCCGGAAAACCCCTATGATGACAACCCTCTGCAACGGGAGGTGCGTACGGGGATCGTATTCAATCTTGGATATATTCATCTTTTAGGCAAGGGAGATGCAACAGAAGCTGAAAAATGGTTTTCGAAAGCCATATCGATCAGTGAGGCAGCGAGTAGTATTACACTAATACTAGGAGCAATGGATGGGATTTCACACTGTCGGATATTGCAGGGAAAACTATATCAGGCAGCAGAGACCTATCGAAAAGGAATGCAACTTGCCGGCAAATATGAACAGCAGAGGGGGCAGGAAATACCGGCGGCATCTTATGCTACCATAGGACTGGGAAACATATTGCGTGAGCAGAATAAATTGGATGAAGCTTTTTACCATCTATCACATGGTATTGATATGAGCCACCGGTGGCAGATCGGTGATGTGCTGTGTAAAGGATATATGTATCAGGCTCGACTGAAACAGGCCCAGGGTGATATAGATGGAGCACTGGAATCGATTCGGCAGGCCGAGCAATTGCCGTACACATACCGTATCGTTCCCATATATGGCGGTCCAATTGCAGCTTGTCGGATGCATCTATTATTAATGAAGGGTATGTCAGAAAATGGAGAGTTTGATCCGAGCTATCTTGATGAGATTCAGAAATGGGCTGACGATCAAGGGTTCCGGTTAAACGGTCCGATAAACTCGCTGGAGGATGAATATGAATATTTGGTTTGGGCACGACTGCTCCTCGCACAGAACGAAAACGAGAAATCCTCTCAATTATTAGCACATCTGCTGGAGGCAGCTGAGGATCGTGGGCGAACAGAACGCGTGATTGAGATTCTCATTCTCCAGGCATTGGCACTGCAGTCTCTCATCGGCGAAGAAGTTTCGCTGAAAACCTTGAAACGGGCTCTCCTCCTTGCTGAACCGGAGGGATACATCCGCCTCTTTGTAGATGAGGGCAGGCCGATGGAAAGGCTCCTGCAACGAGCAGAATCCTATAATTACTCACCTGGCTATGTCTCTCAATTATTGGAAGCATTCGAGAAAGAAACAGCTCAAATGCAATCTTCACCTCAGTCATCAGCTTTTAGGCTTATTGATCCGTTGAGCGATCGTGAGATCGAAGTACTTCATTTGCTTATGAAGGATCTCTCCGGCCTTAAGATTGCGGATAAACTCTTCATTTCTCTCAACACGGTAAAAACACATATTAAAAATATTTACAGCAAACTCAACGTCCACAGCCGTTCTGAAGCCGTCGAACTGGCCAAGAAACTTCATCTGATATCATAAGCGGTCTCTTTCCTTATATGTAGATATAAAATCACCCTTTAAAATCACCCGTTGGGTGATGACAAATTATTGCTACTTCGGATACAATTGGTTCAATTATGGGTTCCTGAAAAGCGAGACATTGGCATGGGGAATCACAAACTCGGCCTTAATCAGCCAGCACGCTATCAAATTGAAGTTATTGGTCATGTGGACAATAAAAGAGCAACCTGGTTTTCTGAGGTGAAAATAACGAATAGTTACTTGGAAGATGGCACGCCAATCACGGTTATGAAGGGTGAGGTTCTCGATCAGGCGATGCTACACGGCCTGATCGAGAAAATCCGTGACCTAGGGTTGCCGTTACACTCGATCAATCGAATTAAATCCACCTAGAAAGAGGTTATATGAATACAACAGGAGAAAATGGCTCTCTTCTCGGTTGAAAAAATAGAACATGGGACTTGAAATCAATATAAGGAGGTGCACACATGAAGGTTTTAGTTGTTTACTTTTCCCGGAGCGGTAATACACAAAAAGTAGCCGAGGCTATTTTTAAGGAGATCGAGTCAGAAAAAGAGATCAAAAAATTAGATGAAATAGACAACCTCGAAGGATACGATCTTGCTTTTGTTGGCTTTCCAATTGAGGGATTTGGGCCACCGAAGAATGCAAAAAAATTTCTTGATAATAATTGCATTGGTAAAAGAATGGCACTGTTTATAACCCACTCAGCCCCAGAGGGGAGCACGTATCTTAAAGATTGGCTTTCGAAATGTAAGGATGCAGCAGAAGGGACGAAACTTGTCGGTATGTTTAACTGTCAAGGAGACTTAGCGCAAAATGTGAAAGAGATGATGATGAAACACGAGGATCCTCAGATACGAGCATGGGGAGAAATGGCAGTCCCACAGGGAAAACCAGATAAGGAATGTTTGGATCGTGCACGTGCATTTGCAAGAGAAATAATGGAAAAAGAGGGCTAAAGAAATCAGTATAGGGATAGAAGAAAGAAAAAGTTAAAGTACATTTAGTTATACAAAGTTTCGGTGTGTAAAAAATTGCAGGTCAAACCAAGTTTCCAAGAGAACATGATGTACTCGATGAATGCAGCATGTCGTATAAAGAGGAGATCTCTGCAAAAGGGTGATTATAAAATGAAAATCATATTCGGTATTATTAGTCCAAGTGTGGTCGGTGTGTGGCTCTGATTGTATTTTTTACGGCTCTCACTGATAAGAAAATACCAATGATTTCTGGAGATCGTCCTGTCTTTATTGCCTTGGCGATCATCAATTTTGTCATGTGTCTCGTGGGCCCTGTTCCTTGGACCAAGCCTGGTGGATGGTTGGCTCCGTTTAATATAGCCTTATATACGCTTGGGTTCTTTGCTTTGTTACTCGTCATTGTCGTCATTCCCGTAAAAACGGCGCCATTACCATTAGTTTCAACCTACAGAACAGCTTATATTATCTTATTAATTATCATTTTCGCCAAATGGGCTTTGGTTTCTGTGAAGTATATCATTTCGGTTTCCCCTCTATAGGATGCGAGCATGTTTTAAAGTAAGAATAGCTTACTTGTTTCTATTATCATAAATAGTATATGATT
>SMTZ1_10000842_pt1 | contig 29804 bp, 24 predicted proteins | sample DeeMarSWOR136_30_FD_25667 | JGI IMG/M metagenome (IMG submission 25667) | reverse complement strand
AGGTTGATGGCACGGGAGTCCTGCTATACGACCTCAAGCAGGCAGACCCCTTCGCGGTGAATGCGGCACGGGACAACCACGAGGTAGTGAATGAGCTTTTTGCCCTGGCGAAGGCTGACGCCGTCGGAGGGTTCCCGGAGTGGATTCTTGAGCTTGCCCGAAGCCAGGAAGATGCCCCGGGGTGCAGTGACCTGGCGGCAAGAGCATAGGCATAACACATGCCTTTAGTACAGGTTAAAGGATAGCACGTGAATTATCGGCACTCCGCCTCGTCAGGTTGGTAGTGTCCCCAAATTAGTAACAAGCTATAGGTTTTTTGACGCCAACGGGACTACTTGTCGCTGGCGAGTAGCGCTCTCACCAGCAGAACCGGGGTGGTCCCGGCACGAACAACCTTCTCTGCCACGCTTCCCAGTGTCCAGCGGCTGATTCCAGAGCGGCCATGGGTTGCCATTATTATCAGGTCAATACCCTCTTTTTCGGCGTAGTCCACAATCTCTTCAGCAGGCTCGCCGACTACAATCGCCTTTTCTACCTTGATGGCTTCCTCTGGCATCTCGAGATATCTCTTGGCACCGCGTTTGGTAGAATCGGCGACTCCATCAAGGTACACCTGGTGCTTATGGTACTCCGGTGCCTCAGCGGAGTCACTAACACTGAGCAGGGTTATTTCTGAACCCAGTCTTACGCCCATCTCCTCAGCATAGGGCAGGGCTATCTCAGCCAGCTCCGAACCGTCCAACGGAATAAGTATTTTCTCGTACATTCTACCGCCTCCCTGTGTGTAGTTCTGATAATGGCTTCAATAATACACTACGTGGCTGGAGCAAATCAACCTCTACCTGTCCGTGAGGATATCTCCGTTAGAGGTTATTACGTCTCTATACCAGTATGCCGAGTCTTTGAGAGTGCGCTGGCCGGTAGCAAAGTCAACATAGATGATGCCGAACCGCTGTTTGTAACCGAAAGCCCACTCAAAATTGTCCATAATAGTCCAGAGAAAATAACCTTTTACTTCCACACCATCGTCGATGGCGCGCCCGAGTTCGCTCAGGTAGCGGGCAAGGAAGTCGATACGCTGTGGGTCGTGGACCTTGCCATCCCGGTGAATCCAGTCATAGCTAGCCATGCCATTTTCGGCGACGACGATGGGCAGCCTGTACCTTTCGAAGAATAATCGGGGTCCCCAGTAGAGGGCTTCCGGGGTTACCCGCCATTCCATTGTTGTCAGTGGTGGGCCATCAGGATATCCCACAGTCTCCGGATGGCCATCAGCGGTGGCACGGACGGTCGGTGCTTCATAGTTGTTGAAGGCATAGAGGTCGAGCGGCTGGCAGATAGTCTCCATATCCCCATCAGCAATCTCGGGCAGATCTTTTTCAAAGAGCTTAATGCCGTCCTCCGGATATTTGCCCATGAATATCGGGTCACTGAACCAGGTATTGTTCCAGCAATTCTTATTTATCACGGAGAACATGTATGAGCGTGCCGCTTCGATGTCTTTGGGGTCGTCGGTGGCGGGTATTGCGGTGACACCAGCCGGCACGAAACAGATAGACGGCTTGGTCCTGGCACGGGCACGGATAACCTGTACCGATTTACCGTGCGCCAGGAGCGAGTTGTGGGCGGCCAGAAGGACATCCGAAAATGGGAGCTGGAGGCCGGGAGCATGATAGGCATACTGATGCCCCATGGTGGTGAAAACCTGGGGCTCATTGATGGTCATCCAGTTAGTAACACGGTCGGAGAGTTTGTCGACAATGACGCCGGTGTATTCGGCGAACCAGTCCGAGCTTTCACGGTTGAGCCAGCCACCACGGCGGAACAGGGCATAGGGATAGTCCCAGTGGAATAACGTTACCCACGGTTGCACGTTATTCTCCAGCAGGGCGTCAATCAGCCGGTCATAGAAATCAAGTCCCTTCTGGTTAATCGTTCCGACGCCCTCGGGTAATACACGCGGCCAGGAAATAGAAAGTCGGTAACCTTTAAGTCCGATTTCACCCATCAGACGGGCGTCCTCTTGAAAGCGGTGGTAGTGGTCGCTGGCGACGTCGCCGGTGTTGCCTCCCCATATCTTGGCTGGCTGCTGGCACATGACATCCCAGACGGAGAGTCCTTTTCCATCTTCGTAGGCAGCGCCCTCAATCTGGTAGCTGGCGGCGGCGGCACCCCATACGAAATCCCCGGGAAAACTCATAGCACTCCTCCTGATTAATTTCTATTGTTATTCTCTTATAATTCAGAGGCGATGGTCATCTGCCGACTTTCGGCGTAATTTATCGAATTCCCTCAGAAGCTCTTTCTGGCGCCGATTCAGATTTGTGGGGGTAATCACCTTGACTACGATGTATTCGTCACCGCGGCCGTAGCCATCAAGGTGCGGTATGCCCTCGCCGGCTATTCTAAGTGCGGTGCCGGTCTGGGTTCCCTCCGGTATATCAAGCTTGAGGTCGCCGTTGAGTCCCGGCACCGGTACTTCGCCACCGAGGGCGGCTGTGGTGAAGGCTATCTCCTGTTGCAGGTAAATATCGTCGCCGTGCCTCTCAAAAACGGGGTGCCTCTCCACGTTGAGAACAATATAGAGGTCACCGGGGAGGTCAGCACCCTGCTCACCCTCTCCCCCGACCCGAACGCTGTAGCCGCTGTCAGCGCCGGCGGGAATGTCAACCACTATCTCCTTAGTTTTCTCGATGATGCCTTTACCTTCGCATTCCTTGCACCGAACTTTGACAATCTGCCCCTTGCCGCGACACCGACCACAGACGCTGATCTGCCGGAAGACGCTGTATCCCGACCTCTGCTCTCTAACTATCTGCCCCGTACCGTCACAGTCCTCGCATTTGACCATACCATCAGGCTCAGCCCCGGTGCCATTGCATGCGGTGCACTGTTCTACCCGGGGAAGTTCAATGGTCTTTTCTGTGCCGAAGGCTACCTCTTCGAGGGTGACGGTGAGGTCATACCTGAGGTCAGCACCCTTTCTCGGCCCTCTTCTTGAGGTAGTCCTGCGGCCAAAGAAGCTGTCGAAGATGTTATCACCAAAGCCAAAGAAGTCTCTCAGCCCGAACTCGCGGAACAGGCTGGAGAAGTCGACACCGCGGAATAGGTCATCCCGGGTGTAGCCCTCGAGTCCGGCGTGTCCGTAAGTATCGTAAAGTCTCCGCTTGTTAGCATCGCTGAGGACGGCATAGGCCTCATTTATCTCCTTCATTCTTTCGATTGCCTGAGTATCGCCCGGATTTCTGTCGGGATGATACTGCATAGCTAACTGGCGGTATGCCCTTTTGATGGCAGCCACATCGGCATTCCTGTCTATACCGAGCACCTCGTAGTAATCCCGCTTCTCCATAAGTCGTCCCTTAGCTCATATTTCCGGCGAATGGTTATCACATCCAGCAGTGACTTTCCCGTCAATCAGTCCTGGGCGGTGTCCTCCCGCCTGGCAAGCCCTGTCTCGCTATCGTTTACTATTGCTGAATAGAGCTTCTCTACCTTACTGTTCGATGAATATATTTCGTTGGGAAGCAGAAGTTTGCCGGCTGTTGTCAGCCTGCGAAGTCCTTCGCGACATTCAGGACGTGATAGGCTGGCAGTCCAGCTGCGGCATGTCTGCGGTCTGAAGGAATATATATTGCAGACTCCCTTGCTGTTTTCTGTATCCCAGTAAAAGAAAGGGCATTTATCCTCGTCATTCTGCAGGATATAAGTCTCTTTCTCTGAGACAGCCCGGACATATTTTGATATAAACACTTTTTTTGGCATACCAAGCTCACGGGCAATATGTTCAATCTCCTCCATAGTCAACCTGGGGCGGTAATGGGTGCAGCATATACCGCAGCGGAAACACTCAACGGGAGTCCAGGCATCGCCAAGAGCGTGGCTGTTTCCGTCGGCCATATGGAAGTAACCCTGCATTTCCATGGTACGAATATAGTATATTAGCTGTTTGGTTATGTTACAACCGCCACTCGCTGGCTGTCTAAGCCATGGGTTTCTATCTGAATGACCGGGAAGCCAGGGCGATTGCTCCCAGCACTCCGGCACGTCTGCCCAGAGCTGGCAGGACGATATAATTATCAATATATTCCAGAATCTGCGGTGCCTGTATGTAGCCACCGAGTAGTTTTGGCACATTTTGTCGCAGTAACGGGAGGAGCTGGGACTGCTCCATAACACCACCACCTATGATAATCCTCTGGGGCGAAAGAGTGCAGATGAAGTTGGTCAGGCCAAGAGCCAGATAGTGTGCCTCTAAAGCCCAGGCTGGATGGTCAGCCGGCAATGTCTCCGGTGGCTGTCCCCAGCGCGCCTCAATAGCCGGTGCGGATGCCAACCCCTCAAGGCAGTCACCATGGTAAGGACAGGAACCAGGGTAGGGGTCTACCTCCCAGTCGTGGGGAATGCGGACGTGGCCCATTTCGGGGTGAATGAGACCGTGCATGGGCTGACCGTTTATTATACCGCCGCCACCAATACCAGTCCCAACCGTTAGATAAATGAAGCTATCCAGTCCCCGGCCAGCCCCCCAGCGATATTCACCCAGAGCGGCGGCGTTAACGTCGGTATCGAAGGCAATCGGTACACCCAGAGAGCGTCGAATCGTTCCGCCGAGGTCGGTCCAGGCCCAGCCGGGTTTTGGTGTGGTGGTGATATAGCCGTAGGTGGGCGAAGTCGGGTTCGGGTCAACCGGGCCGAAAGAGCCGATGCCAATGGCGGTAAGCGGCTCGCGTTCCTGCTCCTTAAAGAACCTTGTGGCGCGCCCGATGGTTTCCTCCGGTGTGGTGGTACCAAACTGTGTCTCGGCCGGTAAATCGTCCGGACCGGTACCTACGGCACAGACAAATTTCGTTCCCCCTGCTTCAATACCGCCGTACAGAGTGCTCATTACACCCCCCTTGTTTGCCGGTACCATTTTTATATTCAACACTTTACGTAGCTGAGTAAGTCTTGTCAACCCGTTAATATGGGGATTTGAGAAACTGAAACAGGTGAGTTATGATTTACCCGGCGGAGTAGTGAAATGTCTGACCGTATAGACCTGTCATTTTTGGACCGATCGGAGATACTGGAGGTTATTTTTCCGATTGTTTATTCTCCTTTTCAACTGCCCGGGTACCTTCAGTCACTCTCATCCAATGTACCTAGCTATTCCATTGAGGTTGAGAAGGGCATCAAGATTAGCTGCGGGTTCTGGATAAGCAGTAAGCAGTCCCCCTCTATTCTGTATTTTCACGGCAACGGGGAAACGGTTGGCACTCATGATTGGGTGGCTCCTTTTTACAACCAGAGGGGAATAAACCTGTTTGTCGCTGACTATCGCGGGTATGGTGCCAGTAATGGCAAGCCAACCATCTCCAATATGATAACCGATTCGCATGCTATATTTACGGGTTTTAAAGAAATTATTAAGAAAGAGGGTTTCGCTGACAACCTGTTTTTCATGGGACGTTCTCTTGGCAGTGTGCCCGCCCTTGAGCTTGCCTCAAACTATCAGGGTGAGGTTCGCGGGTTGATTATTGAGAGCGGTGCGGCTAACAATTTCCGGCGCTTGTGGAGTTATCTGGGGATAACCGCAGATGAGACCGTGCTGGGCGAAGAAAGCCCGTTTCTCAACAAGGTGAAGATAAGGGGAGTCCAGAAGCCAACCCTTATTATTCATGGTGAATACGATGAGATTATACCTGTAACCGAAGGGGAGGAACTTTTCCAGAACTCGGGAGCCCGGGACAGGAGAATTCTGATGATTCCCGGAGCCGGTCATAATGATGTCATGGTGGTAGACCAGAACCTGTACTTTGACACAATTGAAGGATTTATCAAGGCTCATATTCAATAAAAAACATAGCCAAGGGGGACGAAGGTTATGGAACAACTAATTGATAGGGCGGCCCGTCATATAGCTGATTCTGAGTATGCCATTGCCCTGACCGGGGCCGGAATTTCAACCGAATCGGGGATTCGTGATTTTCGGGGGCCTCAAGGGGTCTGGACACTGAACCCTGAGGCCGAGAGAAGAGCCTACCGGGGTTGGGAGAGGTTCCAGCAAGACCCCAAGGGCTGGTGGGAAGAGAGGTTAAGCAGTACCAGTTCATTAGGAGACCTGGGCAAAGCAATGCCGAATCCCGGTCATTTCGCCCTGGTGGAACTCGAGAAAATGGATATCCTGAAGTGTGTGATTACCCAGAATGTTGACGCACTCCATGACAAGGCCGGGATCCAGCACCTCCTGGAGTATCATGGCAGTGTTGCCAAATTAAGGTGCGTATCATGTAACGCCAGATTTCCCCGCAGTGAATTTGACCTGGAGAAATTAAGGCAGGAAGACCGGTTACCTCCGCTATGCCCGATGTGTCAGGGAGTGGTAAAGGGTGATACCGTCGGTTTCGGAGAGCCAATTCCCAGTGACGTTGCCCATAACAGTCTGGAGGAAGCCTGGAAATGTGACCTTATGCTTATTTGCGGGACTTCGGCGGTGGTCTATCCATTCGCCAACCTGCCTAGGATAGCCAGGCAGAGGGTAACAGACAGAGAAAGAAAAACCGAGAGTGGGGTATACGCTGTGGAGAGGATTCCGGCGGTAACAATTATTGAGGTGAATGCCGAACCAACGCCCCTGACCCAGGAAGGGATTTCCGACTTTATCATACAGGGAAAAACCGGTGAGATATTGCCGAGAATAGTTGAGCAGGTTAAGAAGATAAGAGGATAGCCGCCGAGGAAGATGAAGCCATGGGGAAGCCAGTTACGGAACGCATTATTAACAAAACCAGGTTATCCGTAGTGCAGGGAGATATTACCCGGCAGGACACGGATGCCATAGTCAATGCCGCCAATTCAAGCCTGATGGGGGGTGGTGGTGTGGATGGGGCGATACATCGCGCCGGGGGTCCAGCCATTCTGGAGGAGTGCAAACAGATAGTGTCCAGGCAGGGACGATTGCCAACAGGCAGGGCGGTGATTACCACCGGCGGCAATCTCAGGGCACGTTTTGTAATACATACGGTTGGCCCTGTCTGGCGTGGAGGTTCCGGGGGAGAGGCAGAGCTACTGGCCAGTGCCTACCGGGAGAGCCTTCAGGTGGCGGCTGAGAACAATCTAAGCAGTGTTTCCTTTCCGTCAATAAGCACCGGTGCGTACGGTTATCCGGTAGCTGAAGCCGCCAGGGTAGCGATGATGGCGGTGTATTCGTTTGTCAGGGAAAAGGCAACCTCAATCGGGGAGGTGGTCTTTGTACTCTTTGACTCTGCCACGTTTGAGAGCTACCTGTCAGCGCTTGGAGAGATTCCCGGGGAATAGGGGGAACCTCGGGGGATTGAGGAACTCAATTTATCGTGCACTGTTAACCCGGGGCGAAGTGATTACTTGATTGAGATAAGGCCCTGCTTTATGGCGAGGACGACGGCATCGGTGCGGGCGTTAGCATTCAGTTTCCGCAGGATAGAGGTAACATGGTTCTTTATCGTCTGCTCGCTGATGCCAAGTTCAATTGCAATCTGCTTGTTAAGATATCCCTGAGCTATGTAGTTGAGGATTTCTATCTCTCTCGGGGTGAGGGGGGACATGAAAGCCCTGGTTTCACTCTGCCACGTGAGCTCTTGAAACTGCTGTAGCACCTGGCTGGCTACGTTAGGACGGGCAACAAAAGTCTCGTTTATAGGGTGTTCACCACGAGAAACGCGTCTGATAGTATTGACTAACTCATCGGCGGTGATTTCTTTGTTCAGGTAGGCGGCAGCTTGCGCTTTGAGTGCCTGGAACAGCTGGGTATCATTATGGTTGGTGGTAAGTACAATTACGCCAATATTGGGCAAACGTTGTTTTATCTTCCGGGTTAATGACAGGCCGTTTTCAGAAGGACCGTCAATGTCCATTATGATAACATCGGGTAGTACAGTTTCAAGGTTGGGTATTACGTCCTCGGTGCTATCGGCAGCGCCCGTAAACTCCATGTCATCAATTTCCGAGAGAGAATGCCCTATTCCCATGCAAAAGAGAGATTGCTGACCAATTACGAATACTTGTGTTTTGTTCATGATTAATACCTCACTTGGAACCCCCGGTGGCGACAGGGGTAGATTCAACCTGTGCAGGTGTCGCTCCTGCTGTTCTTTCTTGTGAAGACAAGATTTCATCAACAATAGACAGGAAAACATCGACCAGATTGGGGTCGAACTGAGTACCGGAACCTTTCTTTATTTCCTCTATTGCTTCATCGTAGGAAATGGCATTAGAGTGAGAACGGTCAGAAGTCATAGCAGCGAAAGCATCAGCTACAGCCAGAATTCGGGCTTCAAGCGGTATCTCGTCACCCTTTATTCCTTCCGGGTACCCCTTACCATCATATCTCTCGTGATGATAGAGAATACCGGGTATGTAGGGGCCCAGCTGGCGTACGTGACTAGCAATGGTTGCCCCAACCTGAGGATGACTCTTGATTGCTTTCCATTCATCGTCATTCAGTTTGTCAGGCTTGACAAGTATCTCGTCACTAATGCCAACCTTGCCGATATCATGCAGTAAAGCACAGGCGCTAATCCGGTTCGTTTCCAGCGGATCCAGGTTAAGCGCTTTAGCCATGGCCAGAGCGTACTTATTCACCTTTCTTGAATGGTCACCGGTGTAGCGGTCGCGGGCATCAACTGCTGCCGCCATGAAATATATGGTGCTCAGAGCTTCGCTATCCTGGTTGATCGGGGCATTTACCTCTGTGTAGTTTGACATTAGCGAAGCTGTCTGATAGCGCTGGCTTCTGTTGCCGCCGCTCCGCTTAGCCTGGTAGAGTGCCGCATCGGCGGCGGTAACAATTTCGTCCGCTGTAATACCGTCAGTTGGCCAGCTTGCCAGACCAAGACTGGCAGTGGTGGGGATGTCCCCTTTGGTTTCTGACGATATTTGTAGGCGAATTCGCTCGGCTACGTGCAGAGCGTCGTCGATTGACGTCTGTGGCAGGAGCACCGCAAATTCGTCTCCCCCGTAACGGAAGGCCTGGTCGGCGCTCCTGATGGTTATTTTCAGAATGCTGCCGATCTGCTTGAGTAGTTTGTCACCGGCTAAATGCCCGTAAAAATCATTAACGTTCTTCATAGAGTCAAGGTCGAGAATTATCAGTGACAATACACCACCATAGCGAGAGTGACGACCAACTTCACCGTTAAGTATTTCGTCCAGCGAACGACGATTAAGCAGGCTCGTAAGCTCATCGATTCGGGCCATTCGTTGTGCTTCCGCATAGCGGCGGGAGTGCTCAATCGGCGCGGCTATCTGTCCAGCAAGTTGCTCCAGGAAGTCCATGTGGCTCTGGCTGTAACCATTGGGATACTGGCTGGCCACGATGAGACTTCCAATAATGTCATCTTCGACAATCAGAGGGAGGTAGGCAATCGAGCGTACTCCTTGCTGATGGAGATATTTCCCGGTGACGAACCTGTTTTCAATTGAAAGGTCAGGTTCAATAATGGCCTTTTTATTGTCAGCCAGCCATTCGTTGGCGGTTCCTTTGATTGGTATCCGTTCCCCAACCTGCCAGGGTGAACCTATCTCCGACGATAGAGTCAGGAAATAGACTTCGTTCTCTTCGACGAGAGTAATTGCCGCCCAGCTGACATCAACTGCTTTCTTTAACTCGCTGATGAAACTATCATAGGTTCTCTGAATGTCCAGGCTGGAGGTAATGATTGAGCTTGAACTGTTGATTACTGAAAGCTCCTTTTCCCGTTGTTTCAATCGTTCCCGGAGGTATTCCTGCTCCATACTTTCCGCTACCCGGCTGGCAACTTCCTGGAGCAGGTTAAGGTCTTCAAGCAAGTATATACCGGACTGTTTCCTATTCAGCGCCAGCATACCTACCAGCCTGTCACGACTTATTAAAGGCACAAGGAGCTCCAGCTCATTCAGGTAGGTTTCATCACCCTGTGATTCCTGCAGGCTACGAAATTCGGGCAGAGTTGCCAAATTCTGCCTGGTTAGCGGTTTGTGTTCCCGTCTCAGGGAATCTGCAATCGGGTTGTGCCCGGTTAGTCTCATATGAGAAAAGGAACCGTCTTCGTCTTCAGGTTCAACAAGCTGGGTAGTGAAATCTTCACTACCGGACTCAAGGAATAGTAAGCAGGTCTTATTACAGCCAATCGCCTTAACAACCAGCCGTAGCAGCTCGCTGCCCTGTTCTTTAAAACTGGTAAAATTGTGTGTGCCGTTGGCAAACCTTGATAGTTCCTGCCGGGAATCATAGCCTGGTCCCCGGAAAGCCCTCCCCATAGTGGCGAAAAGAAAATCGCGTAGTCTGTGGATAAGCATGGCAAAAACAAATGCCAGGATTGTAGCTATCAGCGCGGCTGTGAAATCGAGCCTGAAATGCAGGATTGTCTGAAGAGCAACCAGTAAAAACCAGTAGCTGGCTATACCGATGATTCCCAGACTTATCCATGCCAGGCCCTGCCGCAGTACAAACCTGATGTCCAGAAGCTGATACCTGACAGTGGCATAGCTCAGGATAAGGGCATTGATTATGCTGCCAAAATGACTTATTGGGAATTCCCTGCCCCAGGGTAGAAATCCGACCAAGCTGAAGGCAGTAAGGACAGAGAGACCGAGCATTACGGAGACGATTTGATTGTGGAGTACCGGATTATCTATATTCTGCATTCTTTTCCGGAGGGCATACATATTTAGAATGACTAGGCCCAGTAATAGAGCGGCCAGGAAGGCGACCCATTCACCATATTGCGGATAGAGCTTATTCCCACTGGCGATAACTCCTTCGGGCATGTATCCTACTGCTGCCAGGATAATGACCGCTGGTATTGAGCCCAGAGCGAGTGGTAACCAGCGTCTTTCCCCCGGGGAAAAGAAAGATGAGCTAAAGCAATGGAATTGCACTGCTGTCCAGGTAAATGCAATCATAACCAGCCTTAGCATAAGCAGACTGTGTTGCGGAAAAAGGTTGCTACGGAAGAGGTAGTCGGTGGCGCTCCAGATCATAGCGGCGATTAAAAACAGGGTGAACAGTGTGTGCTGTCTCTGCCAGGGACGACTACTGAGAGTGGTTATCAGTAGCGGGATATAGGCAAATATAGCAACAAGAGGAAACAAGGCGTAGATATTCACGTCTGTGTGAAGCAATTATTATCCCCCAATATGAAAGCTGTCAGAAGGGTCGGCAGTGTGAAAAGAAACGTGGGGTGTGTCTAAGACGTCAGTAAACGTAAGAAGCCACACCTGATTTTTCAAGCGTTGAAGTAGCTTCTGGTTTGCTTGACAGGAGCGACATCACTATTTACTTCCCCCTAACCAATCGGCGGCTATTTCCGGGATTTGCCGATTCACCCTCATCTACTGCGACCTTTCTGGCCTACACAAAGTGTGACTATCATATCATATTGTGACGATATTGTCAATACTTTGTGAATATTCTTTTATATTGTAGATTCGGGTGATTATAGAGGGCTTAAAATAGTGCTAAATACCAGTTAAGGATGTCACCTCCCCATAGCAGTGTGGCTATTGTTGCCAGGGATAGAAAAGGACCAAATGGTATAAGTTCTTTTCGCTTCTTTACTTTTAAAAGAAGGAGGCTGGCGGCTATCAGTCCACCAACGATAATTCCCAGAAACAGGGCGGCGAAAACGAGTTTAGAGCCGGTGACGAGACCTATCAGACCCGCCATCTTGACGTCTCCCCATCCCATACCTCTGGGATTGATAATAGCCGGTATAAATAGAATGAGAAAGCCAATGGCACCACCGATAATACTATTAACAATACCGCTGAGAGCGTCTGGCCAGGGTAGATTAAGGAGACCCGATTGAGGGAGAAAGGCGCTAATTACCAGGGCTGCGACTGCTGCCGGATAGACCATTTTGTTTAATATGATTTTGTGTTCAAGGTCGATGATTCCTATCACGATAAAAAGACAGCAGTAGAATGAAATCACGGCAAACTCCGCCACGTTCAGGCCGTAATGCCGATACCAGTAGTAATACAGGAAGGCAAACAGGAGCCCGCTTCCCAGTTCCACCCAGAATACACGCTGGGGGATACGGACCTGGCAATACCGACAACGGCCGCGCAACCACAGGTAACTGAACACCGGAATGAGGTCTCTGATAGATATGCGTTGATTACAGGCATCGCAGTAAGAGGGTGGGCGAATTAATGATTTTCCGGCGGGGAGTCGGTCTATACAGACATTGAGGAAACTGCCGATAGCAATACCGAGCAGAGCGAAGATAAATGTTAACGTGAATTCCATCTTGGTACATTTTGAACACTTTTATCCGACTAGTCAACCAGTGGCTGAAATAAACTGAATTATTTGTGGACTTCGGGCTTTCTTAGAGGACAAAAGTGAGTACATTTCTGTATCTCTACTTGGTCAATATAGGACTTTATTCCTACATTCATGTGTGACCAATAACCCATTGATTCCTCAACAGATTGTGGTATGCTTTAATCAGGTCGAAATATGTCAATATGAACACAGTGAGTAAAAAATACCACATAAGGAGGTAACCTGTGTTAAAAAAACTGATGAGGCAGTTTCGTCGCGGTGAGAAGGGCTTCACCCTGATTGAGCTACTTGTAGTGGTAGCTATTCTCGGTGTTCTCGCTGCTGTAGCCGTTCCTAACGTCGGTAAGTTCATCGGCAAGGGTAAGACCGAGTCTTTTGAGACTGAACTGCATAACATTCAGACAGCCGTCATGGCAATGCTTTCTGAAGCCGCGTCTGGTGAGTTGGATGCGATAGTTGCTGCTACTGATGACATGAGCACGGTAACAGCCACCAAAACAGTTGCCAATGATCTGGTGCTGAGTGATTACCTTACCGGTCTGGACGGTACATTAGTGACATCCGGCTGTACGTACGCCTTTGACATAGACGGTACTGTTACTCAGACCACACCATAACCGTAGCTCATTGGTTTAGATTTAAGGTAATCTATTGAAACCAGAGAAGCCTATCAGTTCAACTGATAGGCTTCTCTCTTTTATATTAGCAAATAGTGGAATAATGTTTTGTGATTAGTAGTTCTGCGGTACGGTTTCAAATTGGGGCTGGACCTGTTCTGGCTTTTCTTCTGAAGAAGGATCGCCTATTAACTTGGTCACTTCATCCGGTTCATTACAGAAGGTAATTACATCGTCACGGCTGATCAAATCCTTGCGGTAAAGGTCAACCAGCGATTGGTCAAGTAGCTTCATCCCTAGTTGGGCATGGGTACGAATCGTGTTGGGCAGTTGATGAATCTTGCCTTCACGTATAAGGTTTTTTACCGGCGAATTTGCCAGCATTACCTCAACAGCTGGTACCCTACCTTTCCCGTTAATTCTTGGTACCAGTGTTTGACACAAGATACCGAGTAGCATGGAGGCTAGCCGTGACTGGACCAAGTCGCGCTCATGGGGCGGGAATAAGTCGGTTATTCGTTCAATAGCCTGAGAGGCGCTGGGGGCATGACCGGTCGTCATTACCAGGTGCCCTGTTTCAGCGGTGGTAAGTGCCGCGGCTGCTGTCTCAATATCTCGCATCTCGCCGACCAGAATCAGGTCAGGATCCTGCCTTAAGACGTGTTTCAGGGCATCAGCAAAGGAATGGGTATCCCGGCCCAGCTCCCGCTGTGTTATAGCGCACTTTAGACTTGGGTAGATGTATTCTATAGGGTCCTCAATAGTTATCACGCGGCGCTTTTTCAATCTGTTTAAGTAGTTAATCATAGAGGCGAGGGTGGTTGATTTACCGCTACCGGTTGGCCCGCTGACCACCACCAGCCCTCTGGGTTTCATTACCAGTTCTTTGCATACATCGGGTAGTCCCAGTTCTTCAAGGGTTGGGATGGTTTCTTGTAGAATACGGATGACCATGCTGATTGTGTCACGCTGTTTGGACACATTACAACGGAGCCGGCCAATATCAGGGATAGAGTAACCAAAGTCCAGTTCAAGTCGACTACGGAATTGTTCCTGTTCCTCGGGTGAACCCAACTCCTGAAAAGCCTTTTCTATATCTTCGTGTGATATCGGGAGCATATCGGGTACCGCCTCGAGTAGACCGTTAATGCGCAACAGCGGTGGACTGGAAGCAACGAGATGCATATCTGAAGCATTTCTTGATTTGGCAAAATGAATCAAGGAGAAAATGTCCATTATTCCTGACCTTCTGGTATGAGTAACAGAGTAAAGGATAGACCATACAGGATATTTTCGTATTCGATTCTCTCTATTTTGGTAATAGTGGTGGTGGAGAATCTACCGCATGTATCCAGTTCAGTGGCGTATGATATAATGTCTTCCACCCTCACTGCCATACCGATAAGGGTTAAGGTATGGACTCTATGTCTGATATCGGTCAGAAACATGCTACTTGGCAGGAGGTCAGTTACTGTCTCCAGGTCACCATCAACTGTATTGACCTGCTTATCAATAGTTTCCAGGGCTGAGGTGAACATTTGATGGGAAGCCTTTACTTCCAGCAACTTCTGCTCAAGCTCAGCGATATCATTATGCAACACCTTTTTCTCTACCTGCTTCTGTGCGATTAGCTGGTTTGTCATATCTAATTGCTCCTGTAGCAGGGCGATGTTGGCAGATGTGTTCTGAAGGAGCATTGTCAGCGGTACCACCAGTCCGACAACAATTACGGCGCTGGATGGCGCGAGAACCCTGGTCCAGGAAAATGGCTCTGGCTGATAGGCGGCAGGTAGAACATTAAGGTCCACGGCTAATCCGGAAGTGTGCTGGGGTAACTGTTTGTGCAAAGCCAGACCGATGTTGACCATGTAATCGCTTGGGTCGAAATGCTCACGCACATTCAGTGGTGGTTGCTGTAGCGAGGCCGGGTACCCGAGTTCGTCTGTAAGAAACTTGCAGAGGTCTGGTTCGGGGATTAGTTTCCCGGAGATATATATGGGTACACTATTATCTAGAGGTTTGTCTGGATGATTTGAGTTATAAAACTGAACGGTTCTTTCGAGTTCGTCCCTTATCGCTGGTAGCTTGTCATCCCAGGAGAGTACTCTGCCGGGGAAGGGGATAGTTCGTATGGGCTGGGGAACGCCATCTGCCATAATTACCAGATCAAATTCATTTTGCTGGACATCGATAATTATGGAAGTCGCTTCATTTGCCACTCTAGCTAAAGCCAGAGGTTTTAAATCCATAATAGATGGATGGAGTCCTGCTTTACGCAGTGTTCTGTACAGCGAATCGGCCGTTTTACAGGGTACAGCAGCCAGGAAAACATGCGTTTTACCATTATTAGATGGAACTGTCTCCCACGAAACGTAGTATTGTTCCAAAGATATCGGGAGTACTCTTTGCGCCTCGCGAATAACTGCCTCAGCCAACATAGCTTTGGGCAACTCAGGCAGACTGATTGGTCGAGTCAGACAATGAAGTCCGCTTATGCCAACAATGACCTTTTTGTCCGGTATCTTCTGGTCTTTCAGGAATTTTTCAAGTTTTTCGGCGACTTCTGTCTCATTAATAACAGCACCATCCTTTACCAGGTCTGGCTCAAGGGGCATTTCGCCCCATTTTCTTATATTTCTACCACGGCATACCAGTAATTGGATACCGGTGTCATGAACATACAGGCTGACAACCTGACCCATTATATTCAGGTTTTTAAGTTGTTTGACCTTATTCTTCACAGCTTGCCTGAACGTGTTCATGTTTAGAGGTTGTCTGATTTTATTCTTGACAACCTGCCCGATCATATACAGGTTTAAAAGTTGTCTGATTTTATTCTTGGCAACCTGGCCGACCATATGCTAATCTCCCTGGTAAACATAAATAGACTGTTTGATAGTAGCTCTGGTGTTATACTCAGCGGTCATATTACATGATGTCGAAATATCAACTAGCTGAACAGTACCAGTCGCGAAGTTTGCATTTAAGTTGATGACAAAATCAATTATCTCGGTAACATTTCCGCTAACAGTTGCCGAAAAGGGGAGAATGGAACAGGTAACCCCTGCCAGGTTACCAAGGTTGAAGCCGGTTGATTCATACTCGTCTACTTCTACGTCGCTATCAGTAGAAGTCTCAAACACAGTATTAGTAGCAGCGATATTTTCTATCGATGAAGTAAGGTCAGTCTTGGCTGTCTCGAGCTGTGATATCACGTCACTTAATTGCTGTTCCAGTTCCTGCTGTCGGGAGCGGAGCTCCTGCAATTGAAGACTATTCAACTTGCGATTGGCTATCTCTATTTCTTCATCCAGCTGTTCTTTTGCATCAACCTGCTGAAAGTATGCTAAGCCCAGGCTGGAGAAGGCAACGACAACAACGCCGGCGGCAAGTATCAACCAGGCTATTTTTGTTAGTTTTATTTTCTTTAACACCGTTGCGTCCCCCTACCTTAAACAGTTAAAAACGGTTACAGATATTTATTATTCTAGCTATCCTTAATAATCGCCTAGTATCCATGAGCTAGAGTACCTGCCCATAGATACTGTACATAGCCGAGAGCATAGACAAAGCAACCATACCAATTACTCCACCGATGATTAACATCATGGTTGGTTGAATCATTCCAGTAAGGGAATCGGTTTTGTCTCTGGCCTCTGTCTCATAACTCTGAGCCACGGCAAGCAAGGTAGTATCAAGGTTACCGGTTTCTTCACCCACCTTAACCATCTGCACCATCATCGGCAAGAAGAACCTGTTCTTTGACATTGGCTTGGATAATCCTTCACCCTTAAGCATATCGCGCTGGACCTCGCTAAGTGCCTCTACCATCACTTTATTATTGACTCCCTCGATGATGAGGGGCATGATTTCGGTGAGGGGTAGACCAGCATGGAATAATAGGGATATACTTCGGCAGTTTCTGGCGAGTTCCTTGAGGTGATTAACCCGGCCTATTAGAGGAATGGTAAAGGCTAGTTTATGCAACTTGTATTTGCCATTTGGAGTTCTGATGTATGAGTAAGCAAGACCAGCTATAAATAACAGCACTATAAAGATATATAGGACATTGCTCTGGAACCAGGTAGAAGTGCTGATGAGTATTCTGGTCAATGCCGGCAGGTCAGCACCAAGTGAACTATATAGATCACCAAAAGCGGGCAAAACAAAAGTGATTAACACACCGACTACGACAACCGTTGCTACGGCAGCAATAACCGGCTGCGTCAGGGCACTCTTAATACCTTTGGCAGCAGCAATCTCTTTTTCCATGTAATCGGCTATCTGCCTGAGCATTACCTCAAGGCCTCCAGTCTGTTCACCAACACGTAATGAGCGACAATGGATGGCGGCAAAGATACGTGGGTGCTTTCCGAGGGCCATTGATAATTGATTTCCATTGCGGAGTTCAGAAATTACGTCACCCAGAACATCTACCAGAGTATGGTTGGCTATCTGCCCTCGTAATAATTCGAGGGCGGTAGTAATATCAATGCCTGACTCAAGCAATAGAGCTAGCTGACGGTAGAACAGTATTATCTCACTCTGTTTAACGCTACTGGTAAAACGCAGGCGTATCTTATCGAGGCTGAGGAACGTGGTATACGGTTTCAGGTTAACTACCCGGTAACCAGCAAAGCCTAATAGACTGGCGGCTGCCTCCTCACTTGCAGCCGACAGGGTACCTTTAACTACCTCTTCGTTTTTATTATAAGCTACATATTGATAGTCTATTTAACCTCACCTCCCGGCACATAACCCTCAGGTGTATTTATTAGTCTGTCGAGTAGGTATTGTGCAGGACTTCAGAGGGAGTGGTGATACCTTTTTTCACCTTGAGCATCCCATCTCTCATCATAGGTATCATTCCCTGTTTAATTGCTTCATTCCGTAGTTCGGTGGCAGTACTGCCACTAAGCAACATCATCCTTATCTCGTCACTCATGATAACAATTTCGAAGATTCCCGTTCGGCCCTGGTATCCGGTATAGGTACATGATTTGCAACCACTGCCGTAAAGGAACTGGTTCCGCTTTTCACCGCTCTCCCGGCTATAGAGCACTTGCTCTACCAGGGGACCGTCCACCAGGCTGGCGCAATCTGGACACAGTCGACGCACCATTCGTTGGGCTATAACACCTATAAGTGCCGAGGAAACAAGAAATGGCTCGACGCCTAGGTCAAGCAAACGGAATATGGTTCCAATGGTATCGTTGGCATGGATTGAGGACAGCACCAGGTGGCCGGTGAGGGCTGCTTGAACGGCAATTCTCGCGGTTTCTGCATCGCGTATCTCACCAACCAGTATCACATCAGGGTCAAGGCGTAGCAGAGACCTCAGTCCACTTGAAAAGGTTACTTCAGCCCGGGTATTAACCTGAACCTGATTAATATTCTTAAATCGGTACTCCACAGGGTCTTCAATGGTAATAATGTTCTGTGCAGTATGGTCAAGGCAATTGAGCGAGGCGTAAAGAGTGGTGGTCTTGCCAGCTCCGGTAGGGCCGCTAACCAGAATCATGCCATAGGGATGTTTAAGCATCTCCTGATATTTTTCCAGGCTTTCTTTCAGAAAGCCCAATTCAGTCAGGTCGAGAGCAGCCCGTGATTTGTCAAGGAGCCGCAATGCTGCCATCTCGCCAAAAACGGTAGGTGTGGTTCCCACACGGATATCCAGAAACCTCCCCTTGGTGTTAATTGAAAACTGGCCATCTTGAGGACGATGGTGGTCAGCGATATTCATATTAGCGAGGATCTTAATTCGAGAAATGAGCGGGGTAGTTGTTCTCACCGGTAGGGAGAGCATATCGTGAAGGGTGCCATCAATGCGAAAACGCACCCGTAATCCATCTGCCTGTGGCTGAAGATGGATATCAGATGCTCGTGCTTTCGTTGCCTCGTCAATAATTAGATTGAGAGCCTGAGCAATAGGTGCGTTGGCAACACTATCAAATCCCAGTTGCTCGTCAATCGGCTCAGACGGAAAAGATACACTGGAAATCTGCTTCTCTATTTCATCATAGGCCTTGTAGTTGAAATCGATAGCTTCTTGAATTTCTTCAATACTTGCTGGTTCTGCCTCAATGCGCATCTGGCTCTGGGTTGCCAGAGCTTCCAGCGCCAGGATATCCGCTGGATTCGCCATAGCTACCCGAAGGGTATTGTCATGCACCGACAGAGGGACAGCGTTATATCTCCTTGCCGTTTCCTCGGTGATTAGTTTCAGTGCTTCAGGCTGGGGCAGATGTTTAGGTAACTTAGTCCATGTTTCGTCTGAAGATGGACTTGTCATAGAATGTCTCCTTATCGGGAATTTGTAACTTTACAGCTAAATCCATCTTATATGGGCTGTTACCTGTTTACAATAGCACTTTGGTCAAGAAGTAATAGCACTTTAGTCATGTGCAGTCGTGGCTAGCAAGCCTGCTCAGCCCTAGTTAGTACTGGATCTTGTGGGGGACAAAGTGCCATATTGGGGGGCAGTTATACTCATTAACCTCTGGGATTATTACGTGATATTGAAATTTCAAAACATCTGTAATATATTGTTAGCGGTTCTTTGATGAGCTGGGTGCATTAATAATAAGTAAAGGAGAAAGACAATGTCATTGGCGGAACTGGATATTAACCTTACTGACGAACAGAAAGCGATTCGTGATGAGGCCAGACGATTCTTCATGGGTGTATGGCGGCCGGCTGCTGTACAGCTGGACAAGCTCGCTGACCCACAGGATGTAATCGCCAAGGATTCCATACTGTGGGAAGTGCTTCGAAAGACCCATGAGCTGGGCTACCATAAGAGGAGCTTCCCGGAGGAGATTGGTGGTCTGGGGTTGAGCGACCCGCTGCTGGGGGCTTTGATTTCAGAAGAAATGGGTTACGCTTCTGCTGACTTTGCTATTTGTGTGGGGGCAGGCTCTATGCCCTATACTATGGCTATGCTATCTCCCGAACCGGCGGTACAGGACCTGGCGCGCCAGTATTGCGCAGACGATGGGGGAAAGTTACTCGGTTGCTGGGCTATCACCGAGCCAGACCACGGCTCCGACTGGCTTATCACCAGAGGGGAGCAGTACCGTGACCCAAAGTGTGCCCCGCAGGTGACAGCAGTTCTTGATGGTGACGAATATATAGTCAACGGGCAGAAGTCTGCCTGGGTAAGCAATGGCACCATCGCCACTCACGCTCTTCTCTATCTGAGCCTGGACCCTACCCGCGGGATGGAGGCTTGTGGTGTGGCAGTTATACCCCTGGATTATCCCGGTATTACTCGGGGCAAACCCCTTAATAAATTAGGCCAGCGGGCACTAAATCAGGGGGAAATTTTCTTTGACAACGTAAGAATCCCCAAGACTAATATGGTCGTTTCTGACCCGGATACATACAGGTTGACCGGGGAGACGGTTCTGGCCGGGGCAAACGCTGGCATGGGCAGCCTCTTTGTAGGAGTAGCCGCCGCTGCCCTTGATGAGGCGATTGCCTACTCAAAGCAGAGGGTGCAGGGTGGAAAGCCCATTTGCGAACACCAGAGCGTAAAAGCTAGGCTTTTTGATATGTTTACTCAGGTTGAAGCGGCGCGTTCCCTGTCACGTCGAGTCGCTGTTTATAATAGCGTGGCTATGCCACCGGCAGTCCATTACTCTATTGCCTCCAAGACCTTCGCTACAGAGACTGCCTTTCGTGTGGCCAGTCAGGCCATCCAGCTCTTTGGAGGTTACGGACTGTCCAAGGACTTCGTCATAGAAAAAATCTTCAGAGATGCTCGGGCGTCCATGATAGAGGATGGTGTAAACGAGACTCTGGCCCTGGGTGGTGCGGAGTATCTACTGGAATAAGTCCTGCTAGGGAAAACATCACAAGAGCACAGGCTAGCCTGTGCTCTTGCCGTCATTAGGTCACTAAGAATTATTCTTTTTATACTCACCAGGTTATCTTGAAGCTTCGTCGGCAACCTCTTGACATTTGTCATTCATCTGACTATAATGAACGCTTAAGAACACCACGTAATATTATACGTGCACAGATAACTGACCTTGTTATATCAGGAGGGTTTGCTTGCGGGCGTACATAATTAGAAGGCTATTCCTGATTATTCCGACTCTGTTCGTTGCCAGCCTTATAATCTTCTTCATGCTCCGTCTTATTCCCGGGGACATAATAGACCAGATGGTGGGTGAGCATGGTGCGGTGACCGGAATGGACAGGGAGGCTGTGGAGCATGCCATGGGGCTGGATGTGCCAATCCATATCCAGTACGTGCGATGGCTCGGGGTAGCACCATATGAAGATGACGAGGGCAATAGCTACTTCGCAGGTCTACTTCAGGGCCACCTCGGAACTACCCTGTGGAAACGGATACCGGTAACCCAGGAGCTATGGGCCAGATGGCCGGTAACCTTTGAGCTCGGTGCCCTCGCCATAATAATAGCTCTGCTAATAGCACTGCCTATAGGTGTATTTTCCGCGGTACGGCAGGATAGCGCTGGTGATTATATAGGACGTAGTTTTGCCATATTGTGTCTTGCAATTCCTGCCTTCTGGCTGGGGACGATGGTCATGATATTCCCGGCAAAGTGGTGGGGTTGGTCACCACCTATAATGTTCATAAAGTTTGTTGACGACCCCTTGGCGAACCTGGGACAGTTTATCATCCCTGCCCTCATCATGGGCCTGGGTATGTCGGGAACGACCATGAGAATGACGCGTTCCATGATGCTGGAGGTACTCAGGCAGGACTACATCAGAACCGCCTGGTCAAAAGGGCTCAAGGAGAGGCTGGTCGTCACCAGGCACGCACTTAAAAACGCTCTGATTCCAGTGGTTACCATAATAGGATTTATGATGCCTGTTTTGATTGGCGGCTCCGTTATTATGGAGCAGATATTTGCCCTGCCCGGGGTAGGGCGTCTTATGGTGGACGCTATCAATCAGCGGGACTATCCCATAGTGTCCGGCGTAATGCTGTTTACCGCCACTTGGGTGCTGTTAATCAACCTGGCTGTTGATGTCACCTACTCCTTCTTGGATCCCAGGGTGCAGTATAGATAGGAGAAAATCTGAACGTGGATTATGAAGCCAGAATAGGAGAGTTAAAGGTCACGGAGGAACGGCGCAGGCGTTCCCTCCTCATTGACGTGCTTGCCCGACTGGTCAGAGAGAAGCCCCTGGGTACTTTCGGTCTGGTTATCGTGGTGCTCCTGCTTCTAACCGGCATTTTTGCCGACCTGGCATGGTTGGGGTTGCCCGATATAGGAATAGCTCCGTATCATTATAATAAGACCAACCCGGCACACTACTTGGCTCCGCCGTCAGGCGAACACCTCCTTGGTGCGGATAACCTGGGCCGTGATGTGCTAAGCCGTGTTATCTATGGAGCACGAATATCGGTGACTGTAGGTCTTGGTGCCACGGCTATTTCGGCAATTATCGCCGGAACCATAGGGACCCTTTCCGGGTACATCGGCGGCAGGACCGACATTATAGTTCAGAGGTTTGTTGATGGCTGGATGTGCTTTCCCGGGCTCGTCCTACTTATAGCCGCAATCTCTCTCGTCGGTCCCGGTATCTGGCAGGTAATTGTTGTTCTGGGGGTACTCTTCGGCATCGGCGGTTCCCGGATAGTGCGGGGGGCTGTTATCGGCATTAAAGAGAACGTGTACTTCGAGGCGGCCGAGGCTATTGGCTGTTCCACCGGGAAAATAATTTTTCGACATATCCTTCCCAATATCATGGCTCCCATGATTATCCTGTTTTCAACACAGGTACCGGGCATAATTATGATTGAGGCAAGCCTGAGTTTCCTCGGGTTTGGCATTCCTCCTCCGTTTCCCAGCTGGGGGGGTATGCTCAGTCGGTCCGGGCGTACTTACATGGAACAGGCATGGTGGATGGCTGTATGGCCCGGCGCTGCCTTGGCTGTCGTCGTCTACGGCATAAACATGTTCGGCGACGCACTGCGAGACCTGCTCGACCCGAGGCTCAGGGGTGGTCTGGGACGCTATTCGGGGGTCAAAGCGAAAATGAAAAAGGAGCAGGCTAAAAAGGAAGCCCCGGCCACAGAGGCTTCATGATAGTTAGAGGATTGACATAATCAATATACTATGCTGTTTAGCATCACCAATAACAATAAGGGGGTGCCGAATGTGAGATCAAACAGGACTAACAAGAGGTGTCGCTAATCTAAAAGAAAGGAGGAGAAATGGCAAAGAAAATTCTGTGGCTGATACTTAGTTGTTTGATTGTATTAGCCCTGGTGCTGGCTTCCTGCGGACCAGCGGAGGAAGAAGAGGAGGTGGTCACGGAAGAAGAGGAAGAAGAGGTAATAACAGAAGAGGAGGAGGAGGAAGAAGAGGAGGAGGTTGTGACCCCGGCAGCCGAAGAGCCAATATACGGTGGCACGATGACTGTTCTCCATGTACATTGCGGCCTGGAGCCGGCAACCTGGGACCCGGCTGATTGTAACTGGATTGTAGAGCCCTTTACTTCACCTGTTATGGAGAAGCTGGTAATCGGAAATATTGAGAAATATGGACCCAGGGGCACCAATCAGTTTCCTTTTACTGATATGGAATATATTCCCAGTGACTACTTCAGAGGCCAGCTGGCTGAGAGCTGGACGCTGCCAGATGATACAACCTATATCTTCAATATACGCAAAGGGATTTACTGGCCGGACAAGCCGGGTGTAATGGCCTCCAGGGAGCTGACTGCCGAGGACATCGCCTTTTCCAAGAACCGTTTGTACCAGAGCCCCAAGTGCCCCGGCTATTATGACAACGTCGTGGGTGCCACTGCCCTGGATAAGTACACGCTTGAAATAAAGCTGGTGAAATATGATGCAAACTGGGTCATGTCAGGTGCCTGGGGATACTTCCAGAGAATATATCCCCCGGAAATGGTGGATGCCGGTATGACTGATTGGAAGAATGTTACCGGTACCGGACCGTTTGTGCTCAAGGACTATGTCTCCGGTGCTTCCCTGACATGGGAAAGGAACCCCACCCACTGGGACACGACCACCGTTAATGGCAGGGAGTATAAGGTACCCTTTGTCGACAGGTTGGTATGGCCTATCATAGTGGATACTTCTACTCAGCTTGCCGCCCTGCGGACCGGGAAGTGCGATATTGAGGAGTCAGTTGGCTGGCAGGACGCCGAAGCTGCGATGGAGACAAACCCCGAATTGATACAGTACCGATGGATATCCACCACCGGTAGTGTGTACGCCTGCCGGTATGACGTAGAACCCTTTGACGACATAAGGATTCGAAGGGCTCTGAATATGGCCATAGACAGGCAGGCGACAATCGACTCCCTGTACGGTGGTAACGCCGTGATGTTGAGCTTCCCCTTCTCTATGGACTGGGGAGATGATCTCTTTACTCCACTGGAGGAGCTACCTGAAGCAGCCCAGGAGCTGTTTACCTACAATCCGACAAAGGCAAAACAGCTCATGGCTGAGGCTGGGTACCCCGAAGGATTCAAAGCGGAAATCGTCTGCACCTCAGGCTGGGTGGACGGTGTGTCTCTGGCGGCAGACTACTGGGCGGAGCTTGGTATTGAGCTTGACATCCAGGTAGTCGAGTACGGCGTATACTATGCTATCATGCGCGGCAAGACGCACAAGCAAATGTATGCTATGTCCAAGGGATGCGGCGACCCCTTCGCGGTTCTACAGGTAATCGGTAATCCGGGGCAGTACTGGAACCCGTCCATGTTTGACGACCCCTATTACACCGAGACCTATGAAGCCGCAGAGGCGGAGTCCGACGTTACCAAGGCGAAGGCTATGCTCAAGCACCTCAATGCCTATATCATCGAGCAGGCTCCCTACGTAATCCTCGCCATGCCCTATGCTAACAGCTTCTGTTACCCGTGGGTAAAGAACTGGTACGGTGAGTTAAGTGAATCTACCCGCTCTCCTGGATACATACACGCCAGGGTCTGGATTGACGAGGACCTGAGGAAGGCGATGGGATATTAGTTCTGGCAACCGTTGTGTGAAGACGCAACAAACGGGGTGTGATGCCTACGCATCACACCCCGTTTCCTTTCAGAGACTATTTCTGGATAGCAGTAGCTATTAATCGAATACCAGAGTATGCGCTATCTCCTCAAAGAGGGCTTTATTAAACCTGGCGAACTTGTCAATGTTCCAGATATTAACGGCAATCCATCTGCCGTCCTTTATAACCCCTACCGAGTAACAGTGCATCGGCCATCCGGTAATTGTGGCGTTATATTCCGCCACCTCGGCTTCAGTCCCGTCCGGAAGCAACGTTTTACCCGTAGCCAGAATTTCCACCGGTGCTTCACGCAGGGTCGCCGCGAGAACCTTGTCTAGGCTGGCACCCCAGGCGGCGTTCCAGGCTGAAACGAACAACCCGGTGACATTACCCGGTGCCTTGGCCTCGTAAAGCTGGGTCGCAGTTATATCGACCCAGTCACCGGGGTGCTTGAAAGAGAAACCGTATTCTGCATTTACTATCTCTTTGGCTTCAAACGACAGTTCCTCTGGATGTATATGCGCATGTGTTTCTTCCAATTTGGGCAGTTGCTCCGTAGCAATCTGCTGGCCAGGTAGCTCGTAATCTTTCTCGTCCAGCCCGAGCTGTTTAATGATAGACCTTGTTTTTGCCGTGAAATACTCTCTGGTACGTTCATCGTTAAACATGTCATCGCCTTCGTTCATCTCGTTATCAAGATAGGGTGAATACAGTTTGTAGAGCATGTTGAACTTCTTTTCGTATTCACTATAGACAAACAGTCTGTTTGCCGGCGTGATAAATTCCTTCAGGTAATGCTCATATTTAGACCTGTATTCCTCTATCTCAAACATTTTCTCGACAAGAGGGAAGTTGAAATCACAGTACTCGTCCAGTACATCTTCTGGTATTTGGGGAGAAATGACTCTCAGGAGTTCTTTATTATGATTACCCCATTCGTAAATCCCGATGTTTGCCGTGTCGAATAGCTGGAACCCTCCTCCGAAGGCCATGTCATAGTCACAGGGGATAAACTCAATCTTACCGTCATTATTAAAATACAGGTAGTAGTTGTTGCCATCTGCCCAGTAATCATCCCACCTGCCAATAAGTACGTTCATTGCCAGATATCTCAGGAAACGGTCAACCTCAAAATTGGCTTCCAGGTAGTCCTGCAAATCAGTCCCGCTCAAGGCGTCCAGATTGTGTATGAAGTCCAGCAACACGGTATGGTCTGGTATGTCTGTATTTGTTTTCAGATCGTAAGTCGGTCTGTAATGTCTTCGCCAGTCCTTCACGCCGATAATCCCGTCGCCTATGACGAAAGGATTATCTTTATATTTATCTATTGGTTCCAGAGTTGCCGGGCCGTAACCAGTCCAAAGGCATTTATACAGGTTCCCATCATTACGGTCACTGCCGTATCTCTTGGTCAGGAAAGACTTATCAACCACTTCGATGAGTGTGTAAATTCCAAAATAGTGTTTCTCCCCACCGATAGTAATCGTTAGTTTTGCTGAGCCTGTCCTCGAAGCGTTTACCCCGGCACGCCTCATGAGGTCGTAGGCATATAGCTCGCGCATCTGCGATGTATCCCAGTCACCAGTAGCGACATTGAAAGTGTTCATCCTGAGTTCTAGCTCGCGCTGCTTGGCGAACCGTCTCTGGCTTCGTTCCTCGTACTCGGGTGTACCTTCCTGCTGGTCGAACACCTTGTTGAACTTTATCTTGAAGTGTGACCTGTGAAATTGCCCCTGGCGATCCTCTGGGTAGGGACGATTAAAGTGTCCCTTGGTTCTGAAGCCGACTTCCTCGATTACGGCATCCCCGGCAGGTCCTCTGTAGATCAAGGTTGCCCTTCGGTAGTTACCCGTTAGTGGTCGTCTATCCGGGGCATTTAAAGAGTATATCCACATATCTCGAAGAAGGCCGTCCCACTCTTCCTGAGAGATGACAATCTCTATATCGTGAAGATAACCGTGGGTGAACAGCGCCTCGTATCCCTGACGACTGAACTTTGTAGTGTCCTCACCGGCCTGAGGTCGAACGCCGGAGTAGGTCGTCGTGAAGCCTGCGCCACCAAGTACGTCAGATTGCAGAAATAATGAGAGTAGAACCATTACCGCTATAGCGGCGATTGTCCGCTTCATTGAAAGCCCCTTGACTGGCGACTTAACCTAATGCTAGCAATTCACAGTACGGTGGTCAAATATTTGGACCAGAAGCGTGGTATGTATGTACTAGCGTGCTGCGCTGGAGCAGGAGAAGAATGGCTAGTAGTCTATGCCCTTCCGTGATAGTATCCCCTTTTCATAGGGGTGCTTGATGTTGGTCATATCGGTAACCAGGTCGGCGGCTTCAATTAGCTTGGGGTCGGCATATCTTCCGGTGAGTATCAACTCAACCTTCTCGGGCTTGTTTCTGATAAGTTCCAGCACATCATCGACATCCAGAAGTTTCCATGCGGCGGCAATGTTTATCTCATCAAGTATCACCACGTCGTAGTTACCGCTGTGGATTACCTGGCGGGCCATTTCAAGTCCCAGCCTGGCCTGCTCTTTCTCCTCGGGTTTGATATCCTCCGGGTCAATAAAGTGCTCGTGCCCGAATATGCTGATGTCAACGTTAGGAAAGTTTGATAGCGACACCCGCTCGCCGTAGAGGTAGTCGCCCTTCAGGAAATAGATAATGTGAACCCGAAGGTTATGTCCCAGTGCTCTCAGTGCGATACCCAGCGCCGCTGATGTCTTCCCTTTACCGTTGCCGGTGAATACCTCTACCAGCCCCTTGTCAAAGTCCCTGTCAGAGAGTTTCGGGCGTCGCCGCTTGTTCATAGTTTCTTATGCCTCCTGCCTGCTCTAATCTGCGCCGAGAGGTTTTATGTGTTCGTTTACCCATTTTACGATGTCGTGGATGGGTGCTCCCGGTAAGAAGACCTCTTTGATGCCAGCCTCCTTCAGTTTGGGAATGTCTTCGCCGGGGATGATACCCCCACCGATAACGGGAATGTCACCGGCACCGTTTTCCTTCAACAGCCTGATAACTTCGGTAAACAGGTGCATATGGGCACCCGAGAGACAGCTTAGTCCGACCAGGTCAACGTCCTCCTGAATTGCCGCCCTGACTATCTGCTCGGGTGTCTGGTGCAGTCCGGTGTATATAACCTCAAACCCGGCATCCCGGAAACCCCTGGCGATAATCTTAACACCCCGGTCGTGACCGTCCAGCCCTGGCTTGCCGACTAATATTCTCAGTTTCCTTTTGGATGTCATTTCTTTGCTCATTCTAAGATTAATTCCTTGCCTCATCAACTATTCTAGAAATAACCCGGGTCGCGGTATTCTCCGAAGACCTCCCGGTAAACGTCGCAGATTTCCTGCTCGGTAGCATACTCCCTGACAGCTTCGATAACATAGGGCATCACATTCTTATCACTCTGGCAGGCAGTCCGTAGACTGCTTAACGCCTGAGCTACCTTTCGATTGTCCCTTGATCGCTTGGTCTCGTTCAGCCTCTTCAACTGTTCCGCCTGTACCATTTCGTCAATCTCCAGCAGTTCAACCGGCGTTTCTTCCCCGGTAACGTATTTATTTACCCCCACCATTATCCTTTCCCCGCTGTCAATCTGCTGCTGGAAATTATAGGCGGCATTGGCAATCTCAATCTGCGGGAATCCCTGGTCGATAGCCGCCAGCATACCGCCCATTTTATCTATCCTTTCGATGTATTCCCAGGCCTTTTCCTCTATCTCATCGGTCAATGCTTCGATAAAGTAAGAACCACCCAGCGGGTCTATGGTATTGATAACCCCGGTCTCCTCGGCCAGAATCTGCTGGGTACGAAGGGCGATATTAACGGCAAAGTCGGAGGGCAGGGCCAGGACTTCATCGAGTGAGTTTGTGTGCAGTGATTGTGTTCCTCCCAGGACAGCCGCCAGGGCTTCGGTAGTGGTCCTGACGATATTGTTGAAGGGCTGTTGAGCAGTGAGGGAACAGCCGGCTGTCTGCGTATGGAACCTCATCCACCAGGAGCGGGGGTTCTTTGCTTGAAACCTGTCCTTCATTATTTTAGCCCACATCCTCCTGCCGGCTCTGAACTTGGCTATTTCCTCGAAGAAGTCCAGGTGGGAGTTGAAAAAGAAGGAGAGCCTCGGGGCGAAGGCGTCAACATCCAACTTCTTTCTTTCAATAACGTCTTGCACATAGGCTATACCGTCAGCCAGGGTAAATGCCAGCTCCTGGACTGCGGTAGAGCCTGCCTCGCGGATATGGTAACCGCTGATGCTTATCGTGTTCCACCGGGGGACATGTTCGGTGCCAAACTCGATGGTATCGCTTATTAGCCTGACGGAGGGCTCGGGGGGGCACATAAAGGTCTTCTGAGCGATAAATTCCTTGAGCATGTCATTCTGAATCGTACCACCTACCTCGTTCCAGCTTGCCCCCTGTTTTTCGGCCGCTACCAGATACATCGCCCAGAGCACGCTTGCCGGGGGATTAATCGTCATAGAAGTGGTAACTTTGTCCAGAGGGATATTAGCGGTGAGGATTTCAAGGTCGGCCAGGGTATCAATGGCTACCCCGCATTTTCCGCACTCGGCGGTAGCCTTCGGGGAATCGGTATCGTATCCCATCAAGGTAGGAAAGTCGAAGGCGGTGCTCAGCCCGGTTTCACCTTCTTTCAATAGCTGGTGCCACCTTCGGTTGGTATCATGGGCGCTTCCAAAACCGGAGAACATGCGAAATGTCCATAATCTTCCCCGGTATCCGGTAGCCTGGCAACCCCGGGTAAACGGGTAGACACCGGGATAACCTATATTATTAAAGTCCACATCCTTGATATTCTCAGGCGAATATACCGGTTCTATATCCAGGTTGGAAATGGTAGAGAACCGCTTTTTAGGCTGAAGGTCAT
>SMTZ1_10002436_pt1 | contig 29828 bp, 31 predicted proteins | sample DeeMarSWOR136_30_FD_25667 | JGI IMG/M metagenome (IMG submission 25667) | reverse complement strand
TCTTTCCGCCAAAAATGCACAAATTCTTCTCAGATTGGCGTTTCTTCCTCCGCTCCCTGGACAACATCTTCGTCCGGCCGCTGAGGCTGTACTTCAAAGCCGAAGCCAGGGAGAAATGGCTGAGAGAGATCGTCTCTCAGGGGCAGAAAAAGGGGATGTTGACCCAAAAAGAGGCCTCGCACATCACATCTCAGATCAAGGAACCCTTCATCCAGAAATATTTGAAAAGCCTGGCTGTCCATGTCTGCACTGTCCCGGTGACCCAGATCGTCTCGGTCGCGGTGGCCCTGATCTACGTCAGGCTGCACCCTGAACTGTCCTGGCAGCAGGCCACTCTTCATGCGGGGATCATCCTCGGACTTTTTCAGGTCACTCCCATCTCGCCGGGATCTCTTGTCCGGGGCCTGTATGTCACCGGTCTCGTTTTAAGGGAGCGGAATTTCAAGGATTACAGCATCGCTTTCTTCCTGAGCTTCTTCAAGTACATCGGCTATCTGGCTTTTCCCATCCAGATGGCGTACCGTTACCCCGACCTGGCCCGCTTCATGGCCGGACACTGGGCGACGGGAGCGGTGCACATCGTGCCTGTCTTCGGCGAAAGAGGCGCCCTCCTGGAACATGCCGTGTTTGACCTTTTCTACAACTTTCCTCTGAACATCCGCCGCCGCATACGCGAGCGCCAGCAGAAGCGAGCTGGCTCAAGAGCAAGATACTGGCATCTTTCTATCTGCCTGCTGGGAGGAGCTCTGCTGTTCGCGGCCATGGACGTGGTCTATTTCAACCTAGTCGGCCATATCCCGACATTCGGGGAAATCTGGTGGCTGGTCCTCTGGGTTCCCGCTTTGGCAGCAGCGGCGTCATCCGCCTGGGCCGGGGGAGCCTCTCTTCCCGGACGAATGGCTCTGGGAGTCATCTGCGGAGCGTTGACCGGGCTGCTCTATGCGGCCTCGAATACCCTCCTGGGGTATTTTCTCCACCCTGAAACCGGGGAAGCGCTCACGGCTTTTCAGCTTCTGGGCCGGATTGCCCCCACAGCACTGTGGTGGATGTTCCTGTTCATGATGCTGGCCGTATTCAGTACCTTTCTGGTTGAAACCAGGCGAGTCAAAAATCCCGCTCCTTCTTCGAGCTAGGTCGGTTTTCTGAGAATTCAAGGCAATAAACTGCCGACGCTATCGTCTTTAATAATAAGAAATAAAAACACGGAAAGAACCGGTGAACAGGATCGCTGAATTTTTCAGGACAGAATACAGGAAATGGGTCGGTTACGTCCGAAGAGGATGTCGTGCAGGATGTGATATTGCATATCTTTGACAGGGCGGATATCGGAGCTCCTATCGAAAACCTTTCCGCCTACATCTACCAGTCCCTGAGGAACCGTGTGGTTGACCTTCTCAGAAAAAAGAAGGACATTTTATCCCTTTCAGAGGCAATCCTGGCCTCATCAATGGATACAGCCGACGAATATGAGAAGAGGGAGCTCCAAGAAAAAATCTATCAAGCTATGGATTATTTAAACGACGAGGAAAGGGCCGTGGTTATCGCGACTGAATTCGACGGAGGTTCTTTCCGTGAACTTTCTGATGCCTGGGGAGTCCCGATCGGGACTCTCCTGGCGAGGAAATCACGAGCGTTGAAAAAGATAAGACAAAAACTCACCGAATCAGTGAAAACATCTTAAAGGAGGACTCAGATGGAAAACAGTAATGTTCATACCCACTGGGGAACCGAGCCCAGCCGGTTTCTAAGATTCTTTCGGATAATCGGCATGGTCATTCTCGGCTTGGCTTTCGCTGTGGTCTTCGCCCTCATCTTCGGCCTGGTGGTCAAACTCCTCTGGAACTGGCTCATGCCAGCCCTCTTCGGTCTGGGAAAGATCAGCTACTGGCAGGCCTTCGGCATCGTCATCCTGGCCAAGATCCTCTTCAGCGGTTTCGGCCACCGGGTGGGAAACCATCATGAACCATTCCGTTCCAGGTTCCGCGACCGCTGGCCTTTCTTCACAGAAAGGGTCGGGGGCAAAGACTGGCGTCATTACAGAGATTTCTGGCGCGAGGAGGGGAAGGCCGCCTTCGAAGATTATGTCCGGGGGGTCGAGGAAGAAAAAAAGGAAAAGCAATCGGGTTGAATAACCGATGAACAGGCTTCATCCCTCAATCAAGCCGCATTTTATCAATCTTGAAATGCTTATTCCTGGCTCGTCTTGAACCTTAAAAAAGCGGGTACAAAATAGGGCCACAGCTTGAAAATCTCAGGCTGTGGCTTCTTTTTTTTCCCTAAAAATTGACTCCTTCAATCCTTCAGCAAGTCACACGCCGCCTCGATGATCCGGTCTGTGCTGGGCAGCGTCTGGTCCTCCAGCTCCCTGGAGTAGGGAATAGTCTCCTTTGTGCAGACACGAGCGTATTTAAAGAAAAGCCCTGATTCCAGGGCAACCGCTGCCAGCTCTCCGGAAAGCCCGAAATCCTTATAATCCTCATCCACGACGAGCAACCGGCCACTTTTGGAGACCGCTTCGAGAACGGTTTCTTTGTCCAGCGGAGAGACAGACCTGAGGTCGATCACTCCCGCAGAAATATCTCGTTTCTCTAAGATCTTCGCGGCCTGAAGGCAGCGGTGGACTCCCAACCCCACACTGATCAGAGTCAAATCATTTCCCTTCCTGAAAACCGAGGCTTTTCCCAGAGGCAGGGGCTTCCAGCGGTCCGGGACCGGCCCTGAAGCTCCTGCAGGAGGCACATCAAACTGAACTGTCTTGCGGTCCCCGATTCCCATGTAATCCAGCCACATTTCCGAGAGCATTTTGTGTTCAAGATAAACGACCGGGCTATCGTGCTCGATAGCGGAGATCATCAGGCCGCCCGCATCCGCGGGATTCGAAGGGACGACCACCGATAATCCGGGGATGTGGGCGAGCCATCCCCAGAGACTCTGTTCGTGCTGACCGCCATCTCCGTAACCGCCACCGCACGCCGTCCGCACGACCAGAGGAACATTCCACTTTTCCCCGGAAAATGTCCAGGTCTTAGCCGCATGATTGAGCAGAGCATCCATGGCCACTCCAATAAAATCGACCAGCATGACCTCGACTACGGGCTTCAGCCCGGCCATGGCTGCTCCCACAGCAGCCCCCACAAAGGCCGCCTCACTTATGGGAGCAGACCGAACCCGCCGTTCCCCGAACCGGACAAAAAGGTTCATCCGGAGCGCTTGAACATCCTCCCCGATGACTATGATCTGCGGGTCATCCGTCATGGCCTGAACAAGCGCATCCTCGATAGCCTCGGAAAAGCCCATCGTTCTCATATCAGCCTTTTCCCGATAAAATAATGAGCTGAAAATTGATTATTCAATGAATCTCCCTCATTCCCTGTCCATGCCGGACAATGCCAGCCTGACCGCTTTTTCTATCTCCGACTTGACCTCTCCCTCTATCTTCTCCAGCCTTGATTTTTCTCCTTTCAGCTTCAGGCGACATAGATAAAGAGGATCGAACTTCCTCGACTTCTGGTCGCTGACTGCCTGTCTGATCAAGGAAGCTGCCTTTCCCAGGCCCTTCAAGCGTGTCAAAAAAGGTTCTCCCTTAACACTGACTGCAGATTTCATCAAAGAGGGGGAGAGCTTCTTCATCTGTTGTAGAGGATGCCGGCCAATACGGAGATAAGGGTCTCCCAGAAAATGCCCTTCGAAATGGACACAGTGGGCCAGGATGAAGGCCGGCCCTTCGCCTCTTCTTGCTCTTGAAACCGCTTCTCTGGCGGTCTGCCAGACAGCCTCCACGTCAATCCCGTCCACTTCAAAAACAGGAAGGCCAAACCCTCCGACTCTTTCCATTACACTGCCAGCTGTCACTGACGGAGAATAAGTGGTAATGGCCAGTTTGTTGTCTTTGCAGACAAAGATGAGGGGGAGCTTCCAGATAGCCGCCAGGTTGAAGGACTCCAGGATCATCCCCTGATTCACCGCTCCCTCCCCGAAAAAGCACACGGCTATCTTCCCTGGTCGAAGAAGCTGGGAGGCGAGGGCAAATCCCGCTCCTAACGGCCCCGATGCACCGACGATTCCAGAAGACGCAGCCAGGAACTCCGGAGAAAAAAGATGCATGTGTCCACCGTAGCCCCGGCACAGTCCATCCGGACAGCCCAACATTTCCTTCAAAAGGCTCACCAAGTCAATCCCACGGATGACCAAAGGCGGAGTTCCACGATGGTCAAGGGCCATGGCATCTCCATCTTCGAGATGGGTGACGATTCCCGCGACAACAGCTTCCTCTCCCAATCCCATATGCATCTCACCGGAAATCTTTCCTTCCTGCCATAGATCCCTCACGCTCTCCTCAAAAAGTCTGGACCGAAGCATCTGTCTATAAATATCCCAGAGGTCAGGTTTCATCTTTTCTCCCCGTTGTTTAACAGACGGACTCCCCTATCCCTGATCTTCGAATCCGAAGCTTATCCCTTGGTCTTCTTCAACCCCAGCTCTTCCAGCTGCTTCCCGGCGATCTCTGCGGGTGACCCGGTCAGAAGACACAGGGCGCTGGTGGTCTTGGGAAAAGGAATGACGTCCCGGATGGATTCCTCGCCGGCCAGGAGCATCACGATCCGGTCAAACCCCAGCGCGATACCGCCGTGAGGCGGCGCACCGTAGGTCAGAGCGTCAAGGAAAAAGCCGAACTTCGCCGTGGTCTCCTTTTCACTCAACCCAAGGATCTCGAAGATCCTTTTCTGGAGATCCAGGTTGTGGATCCGGATCGAGCCTCCGCCGATCTCAAACCCATTCAGTACCAGGTCGTAAGCCTTGGCCCGGACCTTACGAGGGTCTTTTTCCAGAAGATCAAGGTCAGCCTCGTGAGGGGAGGTGAATGGATGATGCATGGAGACAAGGCGTTTCTCTTCCTCGCTCCATTCGAAGAGAGGAAAGTCTGTAATCCAAGCGAACTGGAAGGTCTTTCTGTCCTTCGCGCTATTTTGAACGAATTCATTCCTTAACTCTCCCAAGACTTTTAAAGCGACCGCTCTTTCATCCGCTACCAGGAGCACCAAATCCCCGGCCTTTGCGTTCAATTTGCCCCATATGAGGCTGAGGTCTTTCTCCTCTGTCTTCAATGAAGACTTGAAGCCATCCTCCCTCTTGATCCAGACGATCCCCTTGGCCCCGAGGTCCTTCGCCTTCTGGTTGAGCTTATCCAGCTGACTTCGGGAAAGAGAACCCTGCCCTGCTGCCGCCAGACCCTTCAAGACCCCACCGGCAGAGAGGGCTTCTTTCAGGAGTGTTGACGCCAGGTTTGCGCCGATCCCGGTCATGTCCATGATCTCCATCTCAGAGCGCAGATCAGGCTTTTCGGTCCCGAACTTTTCCATACTCTCTTCATAACTGAAGCGGAGAAACGGAAGGGCCACTTTCACACCTATGAGCTCGAAGAGAGAAGCCATCATCCCCTCGACAAGCGTGAACAGCTCATCCCGCTCGATAAAGCTCATCTCGATATCAATCTGGGTGAACTCAGCCTGACGGTCTGCCCTGAAATCCTCATCGCGAAAACAGCGGACGATCTGGAAGTAACGGTCAAAACCCGCTATCATCAGGAGCTGCTTGAAAATTTGAGGGGATTGAGGAAGAGCGTAGAACCTTCCTTTGTAGGTTCGACTCGGCACAAGGTAGTCTCTGGCCCCTTCAGGGGTGGACTTGGTCAAGAAGGGAGTCTCTATCTCCAGAAAGCCGTTTTCACTGAGATAATTGCGGACGCCAAGGGCGGCCTGGTGGCGGAGCTTGATATTCCGCTGCATAGCAGGCCTTCTCATGTCCATGTACCTGTATTTGAAGCGCAGTTCCTCTGCTGCCTGAGGGGGATCAGCGATGACAAAAGGAGGGACCTTGGCGGGACTTAAAACCTTCAGCTCCCTGGCCACCACTTCCACATCACCGGTGGGGAGCTGAGGATTGCGGGCGTTTTTCTCTCTTTCCTTCACAACCCCCTTAACGGCCAGCACATTCTCCATCCTGACTTTCTTCGCTTTATTGAGGACCTCCTCATTGTCAGAAGGAACGACAACCTGAATCACTCCCTCTCTATCCCTCAGGTCGATAAAGACCAGGTTTCCCATGTCTCTCTGCCTGTTGACCCAGCCAAAAAGAGTCACATCCTGTCCGGTGTGCTCAGAGCGGATATCTCCGCAGTAGGCTGTCCGTCTCCACTCCGATGATTCTCCTTTTTTCATCGATTCCTTCCAGCGAACAGTGGAAATTATTTTAGGAAGTCTTTCGGATGAGACTCAGTATCTCCTCCCGGCTTCTCTCTTCCTGCTGGCCTGTGGTCATGTTCTTCAGCTGGTATCTCTCTTTCCTGACCTCTTCTTCACCGATGATCAAGGTCCAGGAAGCTCCCAGCTTGTTCGCCCGGCTCAGCTGGGACTTCAGGCTTTTATCCCTGTACTCCAGCAGGCATTCCAGCCCTTCTCTGCGTAAGAACCGGACCAGCGACATCCCGGCCCTTTTGGCTTCTTCACCCAGATAAGCCACATAGAGGAACGGTTCTTTCTTCTTTTTAAAAGGAACGACCGAAAGCAACCTCTCCAGGCCCATGGCAAACCCGATCCCGCAGATATCGGGGCCTCCAAATTCCTCCATCATATCATCGTATCTCCCCCCGCCGAGAATGGCGTCCTGAGCGCCGATCTTGGAGGAAATAATCTCGAAGGTGGTTTTGGTGTAATAATCCAACCCTCGAACCAGACGGGGTTCGATCCTGTACTTGATCCCGAAAAAATCCAGATGCTCGCAGAACAGGTTAAAATGCTCTCTGCATTCCGGGCAGAGATAATCCGTGATCTTAGGAAAAGCCTGGGCAATCTCCCGGCATGTGTCCACTTTGCAGTCGAAGATCCGCAAGGGGTTGGTGATAACCTTCCTTCTGCAGTCCGGACAAAGAGCCTCCCTCACCTGTTCTGCCTGGCTCCTCAATTCCTTGGCGTACGAAGGCCGGCATTTCTTACAGCCTACAGAATTCACCAGGGTTTCCGTGCCCACGACATGGAGCTCTCTCAGAAGATGATCCGCCATCTCCACCAGCTCCGCATCCACAGCCGGGTCCTCCTCGTTGAAGACCTCAACATCCAGCTGGTGGAACTGGCGGTAGCGTCCTTTCTGGGGTTTGTCATAACGGAACATGGGGCCGATGTAATAAAACCTCAAGGGTTCGGGCTTCATATAGAGCCGGTTCTCGATGATGGAGCGCACCACAGAAGGAGTGTATTCAGGCCTCAAGGTTAAAGACCGCCCTGCCTTATCAACGAAGGTGTACATTTCCTTGATGACGATATCCGAGGTCTCGCCTGTTCCTTTTTCAAAAAGCTCTGTCGCCTCGAAGACCGGAGTCCTGATTTCCTTGTAGCCGTAGAGGTCACAGATGTACTGGACCATGACTTCGACACACTGCCACTTTTTGGCCTCAGCGGGAAGGATGTCTTTTGTTCCCTTCACGGCAGGGATCTGTTTCTTCATTTCTCTGTGAACACCCCGATCTTTCGGAACTTTTCGTATCTTGCCTTCAATCTAGCCTCTACCGACATCTTCTCCAGCTTCTTCAAAGTATGGTTCAGCTCTTTATCCCTGTCATCTTCAAGCTCATGGCAGCCAGGGAAGTGGCTTCCTGGTCTTTCCAGAGGATAGCGGCACAGCCTTCCGGAGAGATCACGGAGTAGAAAGAATGCTCGAGCATCAAAATGACGTCACCGACGCCGATGGCCAGCGCGCCGCCGCTCCCGCCTTCTCCGATCACCACATTGACCACAGGAACCCGCAGCTTTGAAATCTCTTTGAGGTTATAAGCGATCGCCTCAGCCTGTCCATGTTCTTCGGCTCTGATCCCGGGATAGGCTCCTGGAGTATCGATGAGAGTGATGACCGGATGTCCGAATTTTTCTGCCAATTTCATCACCCGGAGTGCCTTCCGGTAGCCCTCTGGATTGGGCTGGCCGAAATTGCGGTCCAGCCTCTGCTTGGTCGTCCGCCCTTTCTGATGTCCGATAAAAGCCACGGTCCGCCCCTGGTAAAAACCCAAACCCGCTATTATCGCAGGGTCATCTCCTGCCCGGCGGTCACCGTGCATCTCCATGAAATCTTGCGCCAGATAACCGAGGTAATCCAGTGTATACGGCCGTTTGGGATGACGGGCGATCTGGACGATGTGGAGAGGGGTCAGAAGCGGGCTGATCTTCTTCCACTCTTTTTCGATCTTCTGCCTGAGCTGAGGGATCTTCTTCCTCTCCTCTTCCTCCTCGCTCGACAACAGCTTTCTTCCTTCATTGCTCCAGAGATAAAACCATATCCAATATACCCGTCTATTCTATAGAGTTGGCCGAATTATTGTCAAGCGAACAACTGGTGGGTGAGCATCTCAATGCCTATTGCCTCTGTTTAGATGAGGCGATTGACACTGAGCAAGAAACGGTTATAATCATCGTATGCACATGAGAATGTATTTCTCCCTTAGGACTAAATCTACAAGAGTGAACATTAACCGGGTGGCTCCTGCCGCCCGATAAAGTATTCAAGCCAATTCTCCTCATCGTCACTCAAAAATTCCTAACATTAAGAGAGGATAAAATGGACAAGAATTGTATAATTCCAGAACGTTATCGGCCTATCCTGGATGTCATGGAGACAGAAAAAGCTATAAAACTGATTAAGGACTTCTTCCAGGTCAACCTGGCAGAAGCGTTGAATCTCAGGAGGGTCACCGCGCCGTTGTTTGTCACAGCGGGAAGCGGAATCAATGATGACCTGACAGGCGTGGAACGTCCGATTTCATTCAAGATAAAGAACATGAACAACATGGAAGCTGAAATAGTCCAATCACTCGCGAAATGGAAAAGGTTAACCCTTGCCCATCTCAAGATCAATCCTGGAGAAGGCATATACACGGATATGAACGCCGTTCGTCCAGACGAGATTCTTGATAACTTACATTCTCTTTATGTGGACCAGTGGGACTGGGAAAGAGCGATTACAGAGGAAGAAAGAAACCTTGAATTTCTGAAGCTCATCGTCAGCAAGATCTATCTGGTTTTGAGAGAGACAGAGCGCTTCATATCTGACCACTATTCTGATATCGAACCCATGCTTCCTCAGGAAATAACCTTTATCCACTCCGAAGAGCTGGAGAGAAGATATCCAAGCCTGGAGCCCAGAGAAAGGGAAGATGCTGTCTGCAGAGAGCACGGAGCGGTTTTTATCCTCGGAATAGGCGCCCCCTTGAAAAACGGGCAGCCTCATGACGGCCGAGCCCCCGATTACGATGACTGGATGACACCCACAGAAATGGGACCAGGGTTGAATGGGGATATTATCGTCTGGTACCCGTTATTAGAAACATCCCTGGAAATTTCTTCCATGGGAATCCGGGTTGACCCGCAAACTCTGGAAAAACAACTAAAATTGACAGGGATGATGGAGAGACAGAAGTTATACTTCCATAAAAAACTGCTGAACGGGGAATTGCCTCTTTCCGTTGGAGGAGGGATTGGCCAGTCAAGGCTCTGCATGTTCTTCCTCAGAAAAGCTCATATTGGAGAAATCCAGGTCAGCATATGGCCTGAGGAAATAAGAGTAGAATGTCAAAAAAACAATATTTTCCTTTTATGAAACTGAGAATTCAGTTTCTTTAGTCTTATTGAATCTGGTCCAAACCTTTACTCCACAACCACCCCGGTCCCGTAGGCCAGTATTTCAGCAGCGTTCTGCATGATCATCGAAGTTGAAAATCGAACATTGATGATGGCGTTCGCTCCCAACGACTGAGCCTCCTCCGCCATCCTGTCCAGGGCTTGCTCCCGCGATTCAGCCATCATCTTGGTATAGTCTGTGATCTCGCCTCCGACGATATTCCTGAGCGCAGCTTTTATATCCTTGCCGATATGCCGGGCGCGAATGGTGTTTCCTCGAACAAGCCCCAACGTTTTCGTAATCTTTTTTCCAGGGACAAAATCCGTTGTCACCATTATCATTTTTCAATCTCCTTGTACCTTTCCCTCTTGCGGACAAAAAGTTGCTCCCTGAGCAATGAAACCAGTAACACGATCAGCCCTCCCAGGACGCTCAGGATCCCGATCTTCAAAATAATAGGAACGGAAGCGTCCTGGATGATTCCTTCCACCAGCTTGTAACCGCCAAAAAAGAGAAGAATTATGGCTCCGATCGAGAATAATATCCAGCCGATTCCTCTTTCCAGACGGTTATAGACCGAAGTCCAATACATCTGCCAGGCCTCCTTTGGGGGTTTTTTGAGCGCCATTTGACTCATCACCTCCTCAAACCTGCCCATTTCTTCGAACTCCTTCCTGCACTCAGAGCATTCTTCTAAATGGCTATGGACCAGTTTTTTCTGCTCCTCATCCAGCTCCCCGTCGTAGAAGGAAGAAATGAGTTCTTTTATCCTTTGATGATCCATAACAAACTCCCTTGGTTTTAACCTCCGAGATTCAGATATTTCTTGATCGCTTCTTTCAGCCTTTTTTTGGCGTAAAACAGAGAAGACATCACCGTCCCGACGGGCTTCCCCATCACCTCTGAGATTTCCTGGTAGGACAACTCCTGAAAGTAGCGCAGGATGATCACCTCTCGCTGCTCTACAGGAAGGCTCTCTATTCCCTTCCAGAGGACTTCCTTCATCTCCCGGTCCTCGTGTTCTTCTTTAAGAACACGGCCCTCCTCTAAGGGAACCTCCTGGATGCGGCTGCGGCGCTTGAGATGATCAAGACAGAAATTTTTCATCAGCTTGTAGAACCAGGGAAAGAAGGGTCTTTCAACGTCAAAGCTCTTTATCCTGCGGAAAGCTTTGATGAACGCTTCCTGGGAGATATCTAATGCATCCTGCGGGTTGCGGACAAAGCCCAAGGCAATGTAATAGGCCCTCTTCATGTAGCGTTCGACAATAGCCTGGTAGGCCTCTTTCTTTCCTTTTTTGACCAGGATGATGATCTCGCGCTCGGAAAGGGCCTTGTCCTCTGCCATCATGAACCTGCCCTTCTGAAAAAGGATATCTCTGCGGACTGCTGTTTCTTCTCGCATATCTGCTTCTCTGCTGTTATGAATACGGTCTCGGTCTTCATTTTATTCAAATATTTTTGATCTTCTCTGTCTTACGATCTCATACAGAAAAATCGCGGCAGCCGCGGACACATTCAGGGATGTTATCCGTCCGAAGAGAGGGATGGAGAGGATTTTGTCGCACTTTTTCCTGACAAGGGGACGCAATCCTTTCCCTTCTGAACCCAGGACCAGGCCCACGGGCTGGCTGTAATCGAACTCATACCAGCATTCCTTCTGCCCACTTTCAGCCCCCACCAGCCATACACCCCGGTCTTTCAGATCGTCCATGGTCCTGGCCAGGTTCTTCACTCTGGTGACTTTGACATGCTCCAGGGCCCCGGCTGAAACAGACGAGACCGTCTCTGTGATCCCAGCCATCCTCCTCTCGGGCAGGATGATGCCGTCGACGCCAGCCCCCTCGGCCGTCCGGATGATCGCACCCAGGTTCTGAGGGTCCTCTATTCCGTCCAGTAAAACGAGCAGGGGAACACCTGCCGTCGACAATACATCCTCCAGGGAGGAGAATTCCTTGGGAGAGACGAAGGCGACAGCGCCCTGATGGTCCCGGGCCAACCGGTCAAGCCTCTCTTTGGGGACAAAAAGATAGGGGACACGCCTGGCTCTGGCCAGGGTGATGACCTCCATGACCTTTCTATTCTTCGTTCTCTTCTGAATAAATACCTTACTCACCCGGAGTCGAGAAGACCGGAGAGCCTCGATGAGCGAGTTCAGACGGCTTATTTTTTCCAATCTTTTCGAGTAATTCAGGCTATTTATTCTTCTGACGCCTTCAGCGTCCTCTCTATCTTTGCCCAGGTGTCGCGGAGAGTCGCGGTCCGGTTGAAGACGGGATGACCCGGCTTTGAATCTGCGGTATCCACACAGAAATATCCCTGTCTTAAGAACTGGTAGCGGTCTCCTGGCTTCGCTTCTTTGAGGCCCGGCTCTGCCTGGCAGGAAGCGAGAGTCTCCAGTGACTTGGGATTCAGGTTTGCCTTGAAATCCGCATTCTCCTCGACGTCGCCGGGATTCTCTTTGGAGAAGAGATAGTCATACAGCCGGACCTCGACCGGAAAAGCGTGGGCAGCTGAAACCCAGTGCAGGGTCCCTTTGACTCTGCGTTCATCCTTTGTCCAGCCTCCTCGAGACTCCGGATCATAGGTGCAGTGCAGCTCAACGACCTCTCCTGTGCGCTTGTCTTTGACGACATCGGTGCAGGTAACGTAATAGGCATGCTTTAAACGTACTTCACGTCCAGGAGCCAAGCGGAACCATTTTTTCGGCGGGTCTTCCCGGAAATCCTCCCGTTCGATGTAAAGCACCCGGGAGAAAGGGATCTTCCGTGTTCCCATCGTCTCGTCCTCGGGATTGTTGACGGCATCCAGCTCTTCCACCTTGTCCTCCGGATAATTATCGATGACGAGCCGAACCGGACTCAGCACCACCATCACCCGCTGTGCGCGTTTATTTAAATCTTCGCGGAGGCAGTGCTCGAGGAGGGCGATATCCACGGTGCTCTCCTTCTTGGCCACTCCGATCCGCTCGCAGAAATCCCGGATGGATTCTGACGTGTAACCCCGCCGCCGCAGGCCCGAAATGGTCGGCATCCGGGGGTCATCCCAGCCCGCGACATACCCCTCTTCCACCAACTGCAGAAGCTTCCTCTTGCTTATCACGGTATAGCTGAGATTGAGGCGGGCAAACTCGATCTGCTGGGAGTGGAAGATGCCCAACTGTTCGATGAACCAGTCATACAGCGGCCGGTGATCCTCGAATTCCAGGGTGCAGATGGAGTGGGTAATTCCTTCGATGGAATCCGACTGGCCGTGGGCCCAATCGTAGGTGGCATAAATGCACCACTTGTCCCCTGTCCTGTGATGGGAGGCCTTTAAGATGCGGTACATGACCGGGTCCCGCAGGTTCAGGTTCGGTGAGGACATATCGATCTTGGCCCGGAGGGTTCGAGAACCATCCGGGAATTCTCCCTTCCTCATGCGCTCGAACAGATCCAAGTTCTCCTCGACGGAGCGGTGGCGAAAGGGACTGTTCCTGCCTGGTTCGGTCAAGGTTCCCCGGTACTCCCTGATCTCCTCAGCGCTCAGGTCACAGACGTAGGCCTTGCCCTTTTTAATCAGCTTGAGAGCGTACTCGTAGAGCTTCTCGAAGTAGTCGGAAGCGTAGAATAGCCGGTCTTCCCAGTCAAAACCGAGCCAGCGGACATCCTCCATGATCGAGTCCACGTACTCCACCTCTTCCTTGCTGGGGTTGGTATCATCGAACCTCAGGTTGCAGAGCCCTCTGTATTCCGCAGCCAGTCCGAAATTCAAACAGATGGATTTCGCATGTCCGATGTGAAGATAGCCGTTCGGCTCGGGAGGGAAACGGGTATGGACCCGACCGCCGTGCTTTCCTTCCTTTATGTCTTTCTCGATGATATCTCTTATAAAATTGGGCGGGGGAGTCACTATCGTTGGAGCTCCAGCCGCCTCGTTCTTCCTGCCTTCCTTTGTTTTCACCTCATGCCTCATGACGTTTCTCCGTGGATTCAGGCCTTTTCATTTCTTTAAAACCTCCAGCACTTCGGACACCCGCTGTGAACAATTCTTCACAGGCAGAGGAAAGTCCAGCCTGGCTCCCTCCTCAACCAAGGGGATGAATTTATCCAGCTCAAGCCCTGAAGCCTTGGCCGTAAGGATAATCCGGAGCGGGTGGTAGAGGTCCTTTCCCTTGCAACCCGTCTCTTCCTTGATTTCCTGGGCAAAAGCAGCGAACCGGTCATAATCAAATTCTTTGACCTGGGAGACCTTCTCGGCAAAATGCCCGATGACCTGGGGCGCACAGCCGGCCTTCAGCTCCTTTCTGGCTTCCTCGTCCATCTCCTGAGGAGAGAATTCGAAAAACACCCTGGCCTCCTGGGGGAGATCGCTAAAGCGGTCGATACGGTTGGCCAGCACCTCAACCATCCTCTCCAGCCACTCCTGCTGAGCTTGGGATGTCTTCTCGGGCAGAAAGCCGGCTCTTTTTAAATGGGGATAGGCCAGCTCCGCTTTCTGATGGGGAGATAGCTTCTTGATGTGCTGACGGTTGATCCAGTTGAATTTGTCATAGTCGAAGATTGCGGAAGAACGGCTGACTTTCTCCAGGTCAAAGAGTCTCACCAGCTCATTCCTGGCGAGCACTTCCTGCCCATCCGGAGGAGCCCAACCTAGCAAAGAGAGGTAGTTGAAAAGGGCTGAGGAAAGAAATCCATCCTTCTTGAATTGTCCTACCGCTGTGGCGCCATGCCGCTTGCTCAAACGGGTGTTGTCCTTCCCCATAACCAGGGATAGATGGGCAAACTGGGGAGGAGGGAAATCGAACGCCCCATAAGTGAGCAGCTGTCGGGGAGTGTTGGAGATATGGTCTTCTCCCCTGATGACATGGGTGATCTTCATCAGATGATCATCAATGACCACGGCATAATTATAGGCCGGTAGTCCGTTGGACCGGACAATGACCGGATCGCCGATCAAGCCCAGGTCAAAGCTCAGCTTTCCTCTGACCAGGTCAGGATAATCCAGACTGCCGCTGTCAGGAGTCCTGAGCCTGATCGCTGCTTCCTCCCCAGAAGCAACTCTCCGCTGTGACTCCTCCAAGGAAAGGGAACGGCATTTCCCGCTGTAAACCGCCATCTTCCCCAGGGCAATCGACTCTTCCCTCGTCTTTTCCAGCTCTTCAGGAGGACAGAAGCAGTAGTAGGCCTTTCCCTCTTCCAGCAAGCGCTGGGTATAATCCTTATAGACCTCCAGCCTCTGGGACTGCCGGTAAGGACCAAGAGGCCCCCCGGCATCAGGCCCCTCATCCCAGTCCAGCCCGAGCCAGCGGAGGTCGTCTATCAGGCTCTTTTCGTATTTATCCGCGGATCTCTCTCTATCCGTATCTTCGATCCTGAGCACGAAAACGCCGTTCGCCTGACGGGCAAAGAGCCAGTTGAACAGAGCTGTCCTGGCGTTCCCCACATGGAGGAATCCCGTCGGGCTGGGAGCGAAACGGACTCGACATTTCATGAGGTCAGCTTCCGGTTTCCCTATTGTATAATTAATCGCAGATTTTATCCACGGCAATGTAAGCCTAAGCAAATGCTGGATAAAAAAGAAGGATGGAATATGGATAACGCCGATGGGAAACGTTATTTTCTATTTTAAAAAGACGCGTTTCCTTCTTTCTGTTCAGTCCTTTTTCCGGACGAGAGCTTGAGCCCAACAGGCGATGGCGTCTTCCCGGCCGACTGCGCCCAGTCCTTCATTGGTCTTGGCTTTTATCCCCAGATCATCCTCCTCGACATCAAGGATAGGGCAGAGAACTTTTTTCATCTGGAGAATATACGGGGCAAGCTTGGGCTTCTCCGCAACGATAACGGAGTCGATGTTCAGGATTTCTATGTTTCTCTCTCTGATTCTGACCATCACTTGCCTCAACATCTCCGTGCTTCGCATCCCCTTGTACTGCGGATCATCATCCGGAAAAAGACGGCCGATGTCGCCTTCTCCCGAGGCCCCCAGCAGGGCATCGATGATGGCATGGATCAGGCAATCGCCGTCCGAATGCCCCCTCAATCCCTTGGGAAATTCGACCTCCACTCCCCCGAGAAAGAGTTTTCGCCCTTCTTCCAGCCTGTGGATGTCATAGCCGAGCCCTGCTCTAACTTTCAAAAAAAACCTCCACCATCTTCAGTTCCTCAGGGGTGGTGACCTTGATGTTCCTGACGTCTCCCTGGACGACTGCGACCCTCTCTCCAGCCCTCTCCACCAGAGAGGCCTCATCTGTTCCGTAAAAGCCTTCCTGGCTGGCCTTATCCAGAGCTTTTTTCAGCGTGGAATAGAGGAAGCCCTGCGGAGTCTGCACTCTGAACAGTCTCTCTCTATCCAGTGTCTGTTTCACGTCCTCGCCTTCGACGATCTTTATGGTGTCCTCAACCGGAATCACCGGAATCGCCGCGCCTCTTTCCCGGGCTTTCTGGATGACGCGGCTGATCAGAGCACTGCGGATGAAAGGCCTGACCCCATCATGGACCAGCACGATCTCTGCTTGGACGGGGTCAAGCTGCTGAAACCCGGAGAGGACAGAATCCTGTCTCTTCTCTCCTCCCCTGACGACTGCGGAAACCTTTCCATATCGCTGGATATACTTTTTCCCCTTCGCCTCGTCTTTGACAACCAGGACAACCTCATCCACTTCTTCATGGGACTCAAACGCCTCCAGGCACCAATCCAGGACTGTCTTCCCCCCTAAAGAGGCAAACTGTTTGGGGGATCCGAATCGCTTCCCCTCACCCGCGGCTACGATGATCGCCGAGACTCGTCTCATTTGGACTCTTCGTTATAGCGTCCGAATATCATCTTTCCCACAGTTGTCTGCAGAACAGAAGTGACGGTGATGTCGATATTCTGGCCGATCATCTTCCTGGAATTGTCAACAACTACCATGGTCCCATCGTCCAGATAGGCAACACCCTGGTCCTTTTCTTTCCCCTCTTTAAGGATAAAAACTCTAATCGTCTCTCCAGGCAGGACAACCGGCTTTAAAGCATTAGCGAGCTCGTTGATGTTCAAAACTGGAATCCCCTGAAGCTGAGCAATCTTGTTGAGGTTAAAATCATTCGTGATGATCTTACCGTCCATATGTTTGGCCAGCTCAATGAGCTTGGAGTCGACATCCTTGATTTCAGGAAAGTCAATTTCTGAAATCAAGGAGGATACCTGGGAGGATTTCTGAAGATGATCAAGCACCTCCAATCCTCTTCTTCCCCTCTGTCTCTTGACTCCATCAGGAGAGTCTGCGATCAGCTGGAGCTCCTTAAGGATAAATTGAGGAATAACGAGAGACCCTCCGACGAAAGCCGTGTCACAGATGTCCGCGATCCGTCCATCGATAATCGCACTGGTATCGAGAATCTTGTAATCACTGCTCACGCTTTTCTCCTTGAAAAAACGCAGGAGGTGGGGCGGCTCCAGCCATTCGAACTTTCGCGTCCCGACTAGAAAGCCGATATAGGGCATGATGAGGAGAAAAAATATCCTGATGAAAGTCGTGGTCGGATTGTCGTTGACGATAGTCTGGTAGATCGACCCAAGGGCCCAACCCAGAAGGACTCCAGCTAAGGTGCCCACCGTCGAACTCCAGATAATCTTGAACTGGCTTTTGCGGATTCTGGTCTCCAGGTAGACGATAACAACGCTCAACACAAATCCTATTCCCGCTCCGATGTAACGATCGAGCTGGAATGGAGGGAAAAAGTAACCGGCCGCAGTTATGAGAGCGACAATAATAAAACGGAAAATGAAAATACCCATGAAAAATTCCTTATTATTATAATATGATCCCTAAAGCCTGTTTTATGTTCTTGGCTCCCAGGAGGTCTATTTTTGGGACGTCCTTTTTCTCCAGCTGAGAGATGTTCCCCTGGGGCATTATGACCGTACGAAAACCGAGGGAGCTGGCCTCCTTCACTCGAGCCAGGGGATGGCTCACAGACCGGATCTCCCCGCTCAGCCCGACCTCTCCAAAAACCGTGACTTCGGGAGGGATGGCTTTGTTCTTCACGCAGGATATCACCGCTGCGATCACTCCCAGGTCTGAGGCGGGTTCGTCAATATTCAACCCCCCGGCCACGTTGATATAGATGTCTTCTCCGGCAAAGCTGAAGCCCACTTTTTTCTCGACAATGGCCAAGAGCATGGCCGCACGAAAATGGTCGAGTCCGATGGTCATCCTCCTCGGATTCCCGCTGAACAGAGTGGAGGAAACCAAGGCCTGAATCTCTGCCATCAATGGCCGGGACCCTTTGATGGTGCAGACCGCGACACTTCCGGCTTCATCGGTAGGCCTCTCCTTCAAGAAAAAAGCGGAGGGATTGGGGATGGCCTGCAGCCCCCGGCTTCCCATTTCAAACAGGGCGAGCTCTGAAACCGGTCCAAACCTGTTTTTCAGCGCACGAAGCACCCGGTGACTGTGGTCTCTTTCTCCCTCAAAATAGAGGACCACGTCGACCATGTGTTCCAGAGATTTGGGCCCAGCCAGCGAACCTTCCTTGGTGATATGGCCGATGAGGAAGGAAGAGGATTGGTTGTTCTTGGCAAACCTAAAGACTCGATTGGCCACCTCTCGGACCTGACTGATGGTGCCCGGACTTGAGGACAGCTTCGAAGAGAACACGGTCTGCACTGAATCCAGGACAAAGACTTGAGGAGCTATCTTTTCCGCCTGGGAGATGATCCGTTCAAGATTGGTTTCCGCCAGAAGATACAGGTTTCCGTTTCGAAGGCCGAGTCTGTCGCCGCGAATCTTGATCTGCTCCAGAGATTCCTCTCCCGATACGTACAAGACCTTCTCCCCTGAATCGGCAAAATCGCGGCTCATCTGGAGGAGGAGAGTCGACTTCCCGATTCCGGGCTCTCCCCCGATCAAAACCAGGGATCCGAGAACGATCCCTCCTCCGAAAACAGGATTCAGTTCCTCGATACTGGTCTTGATCCTCTCTCTCTTCGCTTCTTTGATATCCTTATAGAGGATAGGATCAGATGGGGGAAAAGAGAATTCGACCGGGACTTCTTCTTCCACCTCTTCGACTAGAGTATTCCATTCGCCGCAACCCGGGCAGCGGCCCATCCATTTTGGCGAATGGGAGCCGCAATTCTGGCAGACAAACACCGTCCGTATCTTCATCAGAAGCCAAACTCCAGGCCGAAAAACACCTCTCTGTTGGAAGCCAGGGTGAAATCATCCAGACCAAGGATAAGATAGAGATGCCTGACAGGCGCAAAGCTGCTCCGAAGCCTGAGGTGGGGTTGAGAATCTCGAAAAAAGTCATACCCTTCAATGCTCAAGACCACCCTGTCTTTGATAGCGTAGAAATCCACTCCCGCTCCCACCTCTGATTCCATGATCCCGATTCTCGGGGAAAGGTTGCCCCAACGGAGTCCGCCTTGAGCAGAATAGAGGAGGTGATCCTGCCAGGGATCATAGATGATCTGAGCCAGAAAGAACTTGTCCTTTGCCGGCCAAAGCCCGAGGCTGAAAAATCCCTTTAACAACTCGCTTTTGATATAGTATTCTGCCCGCAATCCGCCGGAGACTTTAAACTCCGAGATCGGATCGATAATATTCTCGAGGTTATCCATTGCGCCTTTAGCTCGTTCATACAATTCAGGCTGATGGATGAGCTTCCCTAAAGTTCCCTCTCCTTTGTTTATCTTTTCCAGCGACTGGTTCATCAGCTCAAGGGACTTTTCTATATTCTCTATCAGCTTCTTTATCGCCTCTAAATTGACATTGATATTCTCCTTGCTCTCGGAGACCGCATCTTTTATCATGACGATCAGTTCATCCAGGCTCTGAGAGACTCCATCCACGCTCTCTTCAAATTTTCGTATGGCCTGATTGGAACTATCCAGCCCCTGCTTGATCTCTTCCTTATATGTGCCAAAGGTCTCTTTAAGATCTTTGGAGAGTGAAGACAGGTTATTGAGAGTATCCCGGAAGCTCGACTTCGATTCTTCTCCCCCGATCATCTCGCTTATGATCTGAGCGATCCCTTTGAATTCCTCTCCTATGGCCAGGATGGTGGTCCCCATCTGGTCAAAGCTCACCGGGGGAACGCCTGATAAGGTTTCCCCGGGTTGACAGGATTCCTCTGCCGCGCTGGGCAAGATCTCAATGTGCTTTTCTCCTAATAATCCGATAGAAGCCAGGGTGGCCCTGGATCCTTTAGGAACGGGAATCCCGAAGTCGACGTTCAACTCCACTTCGGCCATTCTTCCCTTAAGCCGGATATCCCTTACGTATCCGACCTTCACCCCTGCCATCCGCACCACAGCCCGCTTCTCCAAACCTGTTGCAGATTCATAGGAAACGAAGAGGGAGTAACCCGGCTTCCTGAATATGACGCTGATGTCTCCCACAACAAAGATAGCGGCAGCGACGATGAAAATAGCGATGGCTATGAATATTCCGATTTTTAATTCTTTACTCATTATTCTCCCCTGTTTGGAAGAGAAGCATATCTTTCCTTTATCTTTTTAACATCTTTCTTTACCAATTTTCAATAGGGCCCTCGGCTCGGCCGTGAATGAATTGCTGGACAATGGGATTCTTGGAGTTCTCGATCTCTTCGGGAGTGCCGATCTCAATGATCTTTCCTTCGTAAAGCATGCCGATCCTGTCTGCGATCTTATAGGCGCTCACCATATCATGAGTGATGATCAGCTCGGTGGCATTCATCTCCTTTTTCATCCGGATGATCAAGTCGTTTATGGCATCGGCCCGGATCGGGTCAATCCCCGTGGAGGGCTCGTCATAGAGGATGATTTCCGGCTTGTAAGCGATGGCCCGGGCCAACCCGACTCTCTTCCTCATCCCTCCGCTGAGCTCGTAGGGCATGAGATGTTCGATATCCCTCAACCCGACTTTAGCCAGATTCTCCCGGACTAAATCCTTTATTTGTTCTCTGGAGTAATCCGTGTACCTCTCCAGACCAAAGGCGACATTCTCGCCGACCGTCATGGAATCAAAGAGGGCCGTCCCTTGAAAAAGCATGCCAAACTTCCTGGTGATCATATGAAGCTCCTCTTCTCTCAGAGCAGTGATCTCGACGTCATCCACAAACACCTTGCCTCTGTCTGGCTTGAGAAGGCCCATGATGTGTTTCAGGAGGACACTCTTCCCACAGCCACTCTGCCCAATGATGACCAGAGTCTCTCCGCGTCTGAGGCGGAAATTGACTCCTCGGAGGACTTTGTTCCCGCCAAATGATTTATGAAGGTCAACAACGCGTATCATTTTACAATGTCCGCGGGCAACGCTTTGCTGAGAAAAAAGTTGACAATAAGAATAAGAATGCTAGCGATAACGACTGTCCTGGTCGTGGCTCTGCCCACTCCTTCTGCTCCTCCCTCTGCTTTTAATCCCTGCCAGCAGCCTATCAAGGCGATGATGATCCCAAAAACCGCGGCCTTGATCAGCCCGCTGAACAGGTCCCAAAGCTCCATGTAGATCAGCGTGTTTCGAATGTAAATATACCTATTCACCCCCATCAGGTAAACATTATAGAAAAAGCCAGCGGCAATGCCGATAATGTCTCCATAAATCGTCAGGATGGGTAGCATGATGAAGCTGGCCAGGGTTCGAGGGACCACAAGATAGCGGATGGGATCGGCTCCCAGGCTGAAGAGAGCATCAACCTGCTCGGTGATTCTCATTGTCCCTATCTCTGCGGTCATGGCCGAACCCACTCGTCCTGTAACCATTAACCCGACCAGAATGGGAATGAGCTCCTTGGAAAGTCCCAGGGAGATGATCGGACCCCCGTAGGATTCAGAACCAGGCCCGATGTAGCGGTGAAAACCCACGTATGTCTGAAGCCCGAAGACGAGACCGCCAAAGGCGGCGGTGAGAGAAACAACAGGAAGAGAGCGAACGCCGATTTCCTCAAGCTGCTGGATGAAGTTATTTTTCTCCCAAGGCTTCCTGAATAGATTCTTAAAAGTCCTGGCGCAGAGCAGGCCAAATTCTCCGAGTCCTTCAAAAAAGGCATTTACATAAAAAAGCGGGGCTTTGACTTTTGGAAACATTTTAGGTTTGAAAAGACTGAAATTCCATGTCTGCAAACCGGGCGTATTCACGGATGAAGGCCAGGCTTACTTTCCCTGTGGGTCCATTCCTCTGCTTGGCCACGTTGACCTCTGCAATGCCCCGGACACTCTCGTCATTGGGACGATATATTTCCGGGCGGTAAATGAAAACCACAACATCAGCATCCTGCTCGATGGCTCCCGACTCTCTCAGGTCAGAAAGCTGGGGGATTGGCTCGCGCCGACCCTTCTCGGGCGCGCGGCTGAGCTGGGAAATTCCCACCACTGGGATCTTGGTTTCCTTCGCCAGCTCCTTTAAAGACCGAGAGATGTAAGACATCTCCTGGGTTCTGTTCTCGAACCTCCCTCCAGGACGCATCAGCTGGATATAATCGATGAACAGCAGGTCGAGATTATGTTCCATCTTCAGTCTTCTGGCTTTGGCCTTCATCTCCATGACAGTCAAGGCCGGAGTCTCGTCGATGAATATTCTGGCTTGAGACAGGACCTCTGCGCTCAGCTTGAGCTTCTCGAAATCCCTCTCCCCTATAAAGCCAGTCCTGACCTTTTTGATGTCCAGCTGAGCCTCGGCGCAGAGCAGTCGGACCATGACCTGCTCTTTGGCCATCTCGAGAGAAAAGAATCCGATTGAATAATTGGACTTCAGTCCCGCATATTGAGAAATATTCAGGCACAGAGCCGTTTTTCCCATGGAGGGGCGGGCGGCAACGACAATGAATTCAGAACCATGAAAGCCGGAGGTCAAGCCGTCCAGGTCCCGAAACCCGGTCGGCACTCCGGTGACCGTCTCCTTTCGGTCGTGGAGCGCCTTTATCATATCCAGCGTGGGAGCGGTCAAAGATCCCACCGGGATAAAGCCAGGCTTGACTCTCTGCTCAGCGACTTCGATGATGGACGCTTGTGCCTCATCAAGGAGCTCATCGGCGTCTTCTCTCTGTTCATAGCTTGACGAGATGATTTTTGCAGAGGAAAGGATCAATTGTCTCAACAGGGATTTCTCCTTGATGATCCGGGCGTAGAATTCAACGTTCAGGCTCTTGGGGACACCGTCCATCAAGGACGAAAGGTAAGAGGCTCCGCCCACTTCTTCGAGAGAGCCATCCTTTTGGAGCTCTTCACTCAAGGTGACCACATCAACAGGCTGGCCTTTATCCACCAAAGAGATGATTTTTTCGATGATCTTTCGGTTGGCATCCTTATAGAAATCCTCCGGAGAGATAATGGAGAGGATGACGTTTAAATTCTTATTGTTGAGAAGAATTCCTCCCAGCACGGTTTTTTCAGCTTCAACGCTCTGGGGAGGCGTTTTCTTCAGAAATAAAGAGTCAAGTTCCATTGATCTTTCCTTTTATGGAGTCACTTTCCTTTTTTCTTTTTTTCTTCTCCTTTTTTCTCTTCCTCTCCTTCCGGTTCAGGACTCACCTCTGCCTCTCTTTCCGGCTCCTCTGTCTCCTTCTGGCCCTCTTCCAGGGACTCCTCCTCTTCCTTTTGTTCTACCACTTCAGCCTTCTCCGCTTTCTCTTCCTCTTCTGGTTCAGGGACAGCCTCCTCTAGGGCTGCTTCCTTTTCAGCAATCTCGAGCGGTTCTGCGCCAGCATCGACCTCTTCTTCTGTTTTCTCCTCTTCGGATAGGCGCGCTTCTTTCTCCGGTTTTTCTTCTCCCTTTGATTCCGGCGCTTCCTCTCCTTCCTTTACCACCTCAACTTTGACCTCAGCCCGGTCTTCGTGGAAGACTTTGATGGGCACAGTGTAATTACCCAATCTTTTGATGGGCTCCTCTAAAAGTATCTTTTTCTTGTCGATCTCTATCCCGAGCTCATCCAGGGCCTCTTTTACGTCCGAAGAGCTCACGGAACCGAAGATTATGTCTTTTTCACCAGCCTTTCTCTTGAAAGTAAGGGTTGTCTCGTTGAGACTATTGACCAAATCCTGGTAGGAAGCTCTTTCTTTCTCCACCGACTTTCTCAGGGCCTGCTGTTCTATCTCGATCATCTTCATGTTCGAAGGAGTCACCTCAAGGGCCATCCTTCTGGGTATAAGATAGTTCCTTCCATACCCAGAAGCAACGTTCACGATATCACCTTTTCTTCCGAGGTTTTCCACATCCTGCTTTAAAATTACTCTCATTTTTCCTCCACTACTCAATCATCTTTAATCTTCCAGGAAAGGAAGAAGTGCCAGTATGCGGGCTCTTTTGATCGCAGTGGACAGTCTTCGCTGATGATAGGAGCAGGTGCCGCTCACCCGGCGAGGTGAAATCTTTCCTCTTTCCAGAATATATCTCTTTAAAATATCCACATTCTTGTAGTCGATATCTCTGACATTTCTTTGACAAAACCGGCAAACTTTCCTTTTCGGCGGAAAATACCTTCTGAACGAACTTCTTTCCGTCCTTTGTTCCCTTGCCATTTTAATCCTCCTCCTTCGCTTTCTCTTCGGGAAGAGATGCCTCCTCGTCGACTTTCTCTTCTTTCTCTACCGCCTCCTCTCTCGCATCAGCCTCTGCCTTTTCATCTGCTTCTTCATCCTCCTCTTTTCTCTCCGCGGCCACCTCTGCTTCTTCTTCGAAATCCTCGCCTTCAGTCGGAATTTCCTCCGCTGCAGACAGGCTTTTCTCCTCTTCGGGAATTTCTTTTTCTTTTTTTCTCACCTTTTCCCTGGTTTCTTTTTTGATCGTCAGGAAGCGCAAGATAGCCTCTGTCTGCTTGAAACGTCTTTCGAGCTCAAAGGGAATGCTCGGATCCGCTTCATACAGGAAAAAGACATAGAAAGCTTCCTCGAAATTCTGGATGGGATACGCCAGCCTCTTCTTGCCCCATCGGTCTTCATTGATCAGTTTCCCCTTTTTCTTGACCACTTCTGCCATCTGAGAAATGACTTTCTCGATTGCCTCTTCTTCCAGGTTGGGGGAAATGAGAAATGCTGTTTCGTATTGGGTCATTGAAACCTCCTTATGGATTTAAAGCCCCTTCCTCGATGCGAAGGAACAAGGAGCATTCTTTATATTATCACTTCACTCGGTCTTTGTCTTTCCTTTTTGATTATACAGAGTCATGGCTTCTTCTATTTTTCCATCAAGAATCATATCCAGGGCTTCCCCGGCTTTCAACAATCCAGATGTCCGAAGTGGCTCTTCTGCCTTATCAAAAGGAGAGAGCACATAATCGACGGCATCCCTTTCTTCAGGCAAAGGACCTATTCCTATCCTTAGCCTCGGGAACTCTGTCCTTCCGATCTCCCGGATGACAGAGCTCATTCCCTTATGGGTACCCGGGCCGCCTCTTTTTCTTACCCGGATCTCTCCCAAAGGAATATCCAGGTCATCATAGACGACGAGCAGGCATTCGGGATGAATGTCTCTTCCTTCTAATATCTTTTTCACCGCCAGGCCACTGTTATTCATGTATGTCTGAGGAATTGCCAGCAGAATTCGATTCTCCTTTCTTTCAACTTCTGCAATCTTCGATAAAAACCGTCTTTTTTTGAGCCTTAGCTTCCACTCCTTGGCCATTTTTCTTACAAAAGAAAAACCTATATTGTGCCTGGTCTCGGCGTACCGCTTGCCGGGATTTCCCAGTCCCACAATTGCCCACAATTATCACTCCTCTTCCTTCCCTCTTTTTTTCTCCTCTTTCTCTTCCTGTTCCTCTTCTGCAGCCTTCTCTTTTTTGATGACTTCAGGTTCTTCCTCTTCAGAAATCACTTCTTCCTCTTCTTCTTCTTTAACCTCTACTTCCTCTTCTTTGGTCGGGATTTCGATATGGACCACAATGGAATCAGGATCAGTGATCAGCTTGACGCCTTCGGGGGCATCCACATCTCCTACTTTAACCGATTGGCGGAGATGAAGATGGCTGATATTTATCTCAATATGCTCGGGGATATCTTTGGGAAGACACTCTACTTCAATCTCTCGAGTGATAAAATCTACAAACCCTCCCTCTGTTTTGACTCCGACCGCATCTCCGACGGTGATAACAGGGATAGAGACTCGAACGACCTTGTCCATGGCGATCTGGATCAAATCCGCATGCAGGATCTCGTCGCTCACAGGGTTCAGCTGCAAATCCTTGATCATCGCATTCCTCGTCTCTGAATTAAACGAAACTTCAAAGACGGTATTCTCACCTGTATCGGACCTCAATATCTCAAAGAGAGCCTCTTTTTCCAGGGTCAGGGGGACATTGGCCTTATTGGACCCGTAGAGGATGACAGGAACCATACCTTCCTTCCTCAATCGGCGCGAGGCGTTCTTGCCGAAGACTTCTCTTTTTTCTGCCTTGATCTTAAAACTCATTTTCCTTCCTCCTTAAATAAACAGCGAGCTCACCGAGTGGCCTTTGTTGATCCTCCGGATGGCTTCTCCAAAAAGAGGGGCAACCGAGAGAGACACGATCTTTTGACATGAGGCAGCTTTCTCATTCAAAGGGATGGTGTTGGTCACGATCAGCTTTTCCATCTCGGAATTCTCAATCTTCTCCACAGCCTTTCCCGAAAGGATGGGGTGGGTGCAGGCCGCATATACCTTCCCGGCACCTTCTCTTTTCAAGGCCTCTACGGTATTGACCAGCGTCCCACCCGTATCCACCATATCATCCAGGATCACAACGTCTCGGTTCTCGACATCTCCGATGACATGAATAACCTTGGCCACGTTGGGAGCAGGCCTCCTTTTGTCTATTATCGCCAGCTCGGCAGACATCCTCTTGGCAAAAACCCGGGCTCGTCCCACGCCTCCTGCATCGGGAGACACGATAGTCAAGTTCTCCAGCTCCAGGTTCTGAATGGTATTGGCCAGGACCGGCGCAGCCCTCAAATTATCCACAGGGATCGAAAAAAACCCTTGGATCTGAGGCGAATGAAGGTCCATGGTCAAAATCCTCGTGGCCCCTGCGGCCTCGAGCAGGTCAGCGATAAGCCTGGCCGAGATGGGAACCCTTGGTCTGTCCTTCCAGTCCTGTCGTGCATAACAGTAATAGGGAATGACAGCGGTAATCCTTTCAGCTGAAGCGCGCTTGAAGGCATCTAACATGAGGAAGAGCTCCATCATATGAAAATTCGCTTCGTTAGCGCCGGACTGGATGACAAAGACATCCTCTCCGCGGACATTCTCATCGATATAGAAATGGATCTCTCCGTCGCTGAATCGTTCCAAGACACACTTTCCCAGCTCGACCTTTAAATATTCTGCGACTTCCTGCGCTAAACTCGGGTTGGAACTTCCCGCGAATATTTTCATCGTGTTTTTTTTATCCCTCTCCTCTGCTGGCTGGGGCGGGAGGATTCGAACCTCCGAATGGCGGCTCCAAAGGCCGCTGCCTTACCGCTTGGCTACACCCCAGCTCTAATGTTCTCCCAGTACTGTTCTCGAGATAAAGTCTCCACGAGAACCGTCGGATATTGTTTCTCGAGCTCCTTGAGGGCTTTTTCCGCCCTGTCTCTGTCCGAAAACAGCCCGAATACAGCTGATCCGCTTCCGCTGACCAAGGATAACTCTGACTCTTGGTCCTGAAAATAGGCCTTAATAGGCTTGAGTTGGGGGTAAAGGCGAAAAACCGTCTCTTCTAACCCGTTCTCCAATGAACCGAGCTGCCTGCTGTCTAAAAACTTGATAATTTTACTGTCTTTGCTTTCTGAAGTCAAGGAGAGCTGCAGCTGCCCGTAGACAGAAGCCGTCGATATCGAGAACCGGGGCAAGACCAGAAGGCACCACAGCGGTTTCAGGTCAGGAACAGGAGCGACATCATCCCCTCTTTCCTTGCCCTGACACAGACCTCCTTTCAGGAAAAAAGGAACATCTGCTCCCAGCTCTTTCCCAAAATCAATCAAGGTCTTGACATTCAGGTTGAGCTCCCAAATCTCATTCAAGGCATATAGGGTCATGGCTGCATTACTGCTGCCTCCGCCTAATCCTTTCCCGGGAGGGATGGTCTTGGTCACCTGGATCTCTATGCCCCCGGATAGGCGGCAGCCTCTTTTCAATAGCAGAGCAGCCCTGTAAATCAGATTATCGCTTCCCCAGGATATGGTGGGATCATCTCCTTGAAGGATAAGCCCTTGCTCCGTTGTCTTGCGGAACTCCAGAACATCATATAAATTGACCGCCTGAAGGAGTGTCCTGACCTCATGGTAGCCATCCTCCCGTTTGCGGATGACCTCCAATCCCAGGTTGACTTTGGCAAAGGATTTAATTCTCATCGGCCAATATCTTCTCTATCTCTTCCCAGTTGACCCGTTTATAATTCGCTAAAAAAGCGAGAGAAAAGGGATCTTTCTTCTTGAGAGGCTTATTGAAGCTGAGGCGAAGAACTCTCAGCCGCCCTGAGTTCGAAGAATGCTGAAAGATGAGGACCTGGGGAAACCGGGAACCAGAGATAAACTCCCTGACTTCAAACCGCAGGCTTCCTCTCTGGCCGATAAGGATGCGTCCTTTCTCATCCCTGCTCAACATCCAATCCTCTCTCTCTTTTTCTTCTTCCGCCTCTCCACGGCTCTCCTTCCATCTTCCTTGTAAGAGGCTGATCATCTCCTCAAGGCTCAGCCGAAATCCCAGAAAATGGTTGATAATCTCCTCCTCGTCTCCCTCCCAGTAGACTCTTTTGGAGGGGACCAAAAAGACAGCTCTTTCCCTATCCACGATTATCTGGTAGAGCGTTCTCCCCAGAATAATGTCCGTCACTTCTATCCGGCCCTGGTGAGGCAGCTGGAAAAGAAAAGTGAACTTGGACCGGGCTGATCCCTGCTCTCCGGATATTCTCAGGGAGGCATATCCTTCGATTCTGTCTATGTTCTCAGGGGGAGGAAGGAGCAAAACCTGAGAGGGGCGGCAGCCGAGAAGAAAGAGCCCCGCGCAAGCCAAGGCTGCCCAGAGTCCATATTTCATAACAGGGGCCCGGCGAGCCTTTTCTGGTTGTTTTTCCACGATAACAGGTCTCATCTCTATTCAAAAAATGGATACTCAATCCATAAGCCATCTCCTTTTACGATCGCCAGGATCATCCTGCAACTATGCGGTTTTATCCCTGGCTCATAAGGAAAAGGGATTTCTGGGAGAATAAGGCTCATTTCAATCAGCTTGGCTCTGTTCTTAGGGCGAATAACAGTCAGAGCCTTATCTCCCCTTTAGCCTATTTTATCGGCTCCTCCTTCTCGTCATCATCAGTAAGGGAGAAGCCGTAATCTTGAGTCTTTAGCCTTTTCTTTCTCGGCTCTGCCTCTCTTTTTTTGCTGCTGTCAGCAACAGAAGGCTCTCCCTTGGAGGCAGTCTTCCTCTGCCTTATCTCCTCGGCCTTCTGTCTGTCCTGTTCGTCGACAAGAGAAAAACCGTAATCTTGAGTCTTTAGTTTCCTTTTTAGCTTTCTTCTCCGAAAAAGAGGGTAGAAGGGCGATTTCACTTTCCTTCCAAAGCAGGTGAGACTGGGGCTGAAAACCAAGAGAAGAAAGAACGCGGCGAATATGATGAGAATTCCATAATATCCCAGACTCATTCTCTTCCTCGTATTCATAAAGGGGACAGAACCCTTTTTCCTTCTGATATTCCTTTTGTCTTAGCGGAAAAAGGAGTCCGTCCCTTTTTTATTCGCGCTGCCGTGAATAACCCAGGCTCATTACTGCTAGCGCCTGAAAATATCGAATTTTATTATATTCCTGCACCCTGAAATAGTCAACTTGGAGGGGGAACCAGCCGCTGCCACAGTTTATTCCTTGATAATCAGCTATCACGCAAATGGAGATATCTTTAAAAACGGGCAAGCCTCTCTCTCTTTTGGTAGAATCGGTTCAATGGCTCCGGCTGGGGGGTTCAAAAATACGCTGCTTTTGCCGGGATTTTCAAGGAATATCATGAAAGCGGAAAAGTTGAAGAAAGGAAGATGCGATTGCGGAAAAGATTATTTGGTGTCCTCGAGCTCATCCTGGAAATTCGGGATCTTTGCCTTTAAGCGTTCCCCTCCCAGGTAATAACCGATGAAAAAGGCTGTGGATGCAGAGAGGATGAGAAGAAGAGTCTTGAAGAGGTCTTTCATGAGCACCTTCCTCTTTAGATTTATACCAAAACCAAGGAAAAAGTCAATAAGGATGGGCCTGATTTCTTTTTTTTTGTCAATTTGAGGC
>SMTZ1_10000860_pt1 | contig 29849 bp, 19 predicted proteins | sample DeeMarSWOR136_30_FD_25667 | JGI IMG/M metagenome (IMG submission 25667) | reverse complement strand
GGCTTTTCCTGATGTGGATGTATTACCTACCGGGACACCAATTCCCAAAACCAGCATTAGTCTTCCTTCCATAAGCTTTGACAAAGATTGGATTAAATTAAATATGAGTGTGCACACTGCATGTCCCTATCAAATTCGACAAACAGTTAAGCCGGCAATGCTTGAGTTAACAGTTTATGGTGCCCACTTGCTTTCCCAATGGACCACGTATCCAGGTATGGACACCACGATTAAAATGATCCGCTGGGCGCAACCCAGCGCCGATGTATTCAAATTATATGTCGATTTAAACCAATCTCAGCAATGGGGACATCGGATTAGATTTGAGTCGGGACGTATGGTATTAGAAATTCGATGTGCTCCTAAAATCGCAGAGCCTCCCCAAAGTCCACTTGCTGGATTGATTTTTACGCTCGATGCGGGACATGGCGGCAATGAATTTGGCGCCGTTGGACCAACTGGACTAATGGAAAAAGATGTCAATTTGATTTACACGCACAAATTAGCAGCTTTATTAGATTCAGCAGGAGCAAAGGTAATTCTAACCCGACAAACCGATACTACAATGACTCTCGCTGACCGCATCGAAATCGCTCGACAGGCCAACACCCACATTTTCTGCTGGCTTCATAATAACTCGATTGGCGCAACTTCTGATCCGGAAGCAATACGAGGTACCAGTACTTATTTCACAATTCCCCAAAACCAAGCCCTTGCCTGGACAATTTATCCGCACTTATTAAAAATTGGACTAACTCCTTTCGGCAGAGTGCAGTCAGACTATTTTGTAACCCGACAGACAGACATGCTTAATGTCCTGGTGGAAGGCGCTTTCATGTCACACCCAGAGGATGAAATGCTTTTAACAGACGTGGTTTTTCTGGACAAGTTAGCAAGAGCGGTTTTTGATGGATTGGAGGAGTTTTGTAAGAAGCAAATTTCAAAGTGACTTGCCATAATTTATGAGCGATTAAAACTATAACAAATAAAATATGAATGATTCCCAAAAATAAATAATTCGTTCGTTTTGTACAAGATATTTATATTTCAAGTTTATAAGCAAATTTCTCATGTAGCAATAACTCAATTACCGCTTTACCCAATTAGCCAACATAAAACTGAGCACTAATACTCAAAATCAGCGACAGCGGAAAACCATCAATCGAATAAATATACCATCTTTCTTGAGGAAACCCGGTTTATTCTATTCTTTATTTCAAATAGCTAAAAAGATACAATATCTTAAATATATCATGTCAAGAAGCACTGAACAAAATAATCCTTTCGTTAGTATTATCATTCCAGCTTACAATCGAGCGTCATGGCTTAACGGAGCCATTAATTCGGTGCTGGGTCAAACTTTTAAAAAATTCGAATTGATGATTGTAGATGATGGCTCGACTGATAATACACGTGAAATTGTTACCAGTTATGGAGATAAAGTTAAGTATTTCTTTCAATCCAACAAGGGACCGTCTGCTGCCAGAAATCTGGGTATAAACAACGCACAGGCTGACCTGGTCACATTTCTCGATTCAGATGATCGATGGTTTAAAAATAAGCTGCAAATCCAGGTGGACTTAATGACAAAAGATTCTTCTATAAGAATCTGCTACACCGACGAGATATGGATACGCAGTGGTATTAGGGTCAATCAAAAGAAAATTCACAAAAAGCACTCTGGATGGATCTTTCAAAAATGTTTACCGCTTTCCATAATCAGTCCCTCTTCAGTGATGATACATCGAGAAGTTTTTGAGAAAGTTGGATTATTCGATGAAAATTTATTAGTCTGTGAGGATTATGATCTATGGTTACGAATTAGCAGTCATTATCCCATCACCTTCATTGATATACCATTAATTATTAAAAATGGTGGACATGAGGATCAGTTATCACGAAAAGTGTGGGGTATGGATCGTTTTCGTGTGAAGGCACTTGAAAAACTATTGCAAGAAAATTTACTTTCTACTGAAGATAAAAAAGCTACTATTGACATGCTACATAAAAAATGCACTATCCTGGCAAATGGATGTTTTAAGCGAGGTAAAATGGAGGAGGGGAATTTTTATTTATCAATTAGAGATAGGTATTGCTATTAGGTATTAAGTTGTTGGGATTTGTTTCAAAAATGACTAAACTGAACAAGCGAGTACTAAAATAAAATGCACATGGAGTTTTGGATTAATGGATTATTGGGGAAAACATACAAATGAACAGTTCTGAATATATCAAAGTTAATATCGATCAAATAGATTTTAATGATCGAAGTTACATCTTTACCTTTGAATCCCCACTTTTTCAATTAGTTGCTTCAATTAACAAGGTTGGTCTCATTCATCCTCCCATTCTGGAACAAAAAGAAAATCATACTTTTCGAATCGTATCTGGATTGAAGCGTATTCTGGCTCTAAGACATCTTAAAAAAGATCTGTTCGATGCTCAAGTTTATTATGCGAAAAGTGAAAAGCCAGATATTGATTTGTTTCTTTTAAATCTCTATGAAAATATTGGGACTCGAAATTTGAATTCCATCGAAAAAGCTGTTGTTATTCATAAGTTAATTAACTTGTTCTATTTTTCAGAGGAGAAAGTTAGAATTGAGATTCTTCCATTGCTTGATTTGGGCGTGAATAAGGTAGTCCTTGAACGCTATTTAAAATTAGTTTTATTGGAAGATAATATAAAAATATCCGTTGCAGAAGACTTCATTTCAATTAATATAGCCATCGCTTTACTTGAAAGGCAATCGTTTGAAAGACAAGCGATTTTTAATTTTTTTCAGAAGTTAAGGTTAGGAAAAAATAGACAAAAAGAATTTTTAGGCTTATTCCAGGAGTTATCAGAAATCACTGGTCAATCATACACTCAAATTTTGGAAAATATAGAAATTCAGGATGTTTTGTCAGACAATAAAATTACACTTCCAAGAAAAATTGATCGCATAAAGGAAATTTTGAGAAAAATAAGATATCCAATATTTACCGAAGTGAATGAAAAATTTCAAACTCTGAAAAAACAGTTAAATTTACCCCCAAATATTATGCTACGCCCCCCTCCATTTTTTGAAGGAGAAAAATATACAATTGAATTTAAATTTAAAAATCAATCAGAATATAAGAAAGTGGTTGAGATTTTAAATTCTATCGCTGATCAAAACCAATTTGATAACTTAGAGAATCTGGTCTAAACTATGTCGTTTCAACCATACCAACCAAAAAGAATATTTGTCGAGAGAAGAATTCTTCATTATCCAGCAACCCAACGAATTCTGAAAAAACTTCCACGACTTACTCCAATAATTTTTGATGATCTTTCTAAATTCATGGCGCAGTACTCCATCAATCTCCAACAACATGATACAACTGATAAGCCGCTGGTACTGGCTTTCCAAAAGAGTGAATTTTTAAAAAAGTGTCCTGGCACTCGAAATTATATCTGCTGCGGTTATCAAATCTTGAATCTGGTGAATAATTGTGATATCAATTGTAGTTATTGTATTTTGCAGGGCTATTTTAACAGCCCATTTATCATTGTATATGTCAACATTGAAGATATGTTTACAGAGTTGACCGAAAAATTAAATAGCCAACCTGAGAAATCTTTCCGAATCGGTACCGGTGAATTGGCTGATAGTCTCAGTATAGATCATTTGCTTGGATTCAGTTCACAACTAGTTTCTTTCTTTGCTGATAAAGAAAATGCGATTATCGAATTAAAAACAAAATCCACCCAGATAGAAAATTTTATAGATGTAAACCATAAGGGACGAACTGTAGTTTCCTGGTCATTAAACACAAATAAAATAATTGAGAATGAAGAATCATTTGCTCCAACCCTGGAAGAACGATTAACAGCAGCCGAACAATGTCAACAGAGAGGTTTTAAATTAGCATTTCATTTCGATCCGTTGATCTATTATAATGAGTGGCAGGAAGACTATAGGAATGTTGTGGAAAGAATATTTGAATTAATAAAACCTGAAAATATAATGTGGATTAGCCTGGGAGCATTGAGATATCCTCCTCACCTTGATCAAATCATTCGTCAAACTCATCCTCAAAGCAAAATTGTTTATGGTGAGCTTTTTCCTGGTAAGGATGGAAAACTCCGTTATTTTAAATCCATTCGTATTGAAATGTTTGGAAAGATGTATCAATGGCTTAAAAATATTGCACCGCATGTATTTATCTATCTTTGCATGGAGAGTTCTGAAGTGTGGCAGAAATCTTTTGGATGGACACCGAAAACAAGTGCAGGATTGAAAGGATTAATGGACAAATTAATATCAAGATGATTAAATTATTTGGTTGGGGGAATGTCTTCAACATTGGGATATCAATTTATCCTAAAAATTATCTAAAAGTTTAAAATAAAATCCACTGATTCGTGCCAATAATAAAAATGGGAAATCGGAACCCTGAGATGCGAAGTTCTAAATGCTGCAATCCGATTTCCCAATTTAACAAATAGTTGCAGTTCGTGATACCAGTGCTTTATTTCTTTTTCTTATCCTTTTCACTCTTCTCTTTTTTATCATTAAGCTCTAATGCTTTTCTAAGTCGAATCAATATTTCATCCATTCGTTTCCGTTCATCTCTAATTTTTTCCAATTCAAGCTCTGCATTTTCAACCTTTTTTCGTTCCACAGCGATTTCTTCAAAAACATTGGTTTCCCCTTTTTTCGAAGTGACTGAATCTAACTGCTCCTTCTGTTCAAATCTTCTTTGAAATCTTGAAATGAGATTTATTTTTACACTAAAGTTAACACGCCAGGTAGGATAAGTTGGCAAAACGTTTGTCATGCCGCTTGGTAATAAATGACTTTTATTAGATTTATTTTTTGTAAGTCGAAAGTCAAAACCGCAAGCCAAAGACAACCAATAAGACGTTTTATAAGTTATTCCTGGAGTGAAGTAAAGATAATTATGCCGACTGTAAGCCGCAGGGGGTGGTTTTGATATATTGTAATTGCCATAAAGCTCCATTGAAAAATCAAATTTTGATATCGGATAAATTAATGCCATACCACCAATGATTTCGTAAGAGTTTTTCTTATTAATATATTCAATATTTGATTCATCAAATTTCTTTCCATTATCATTATGATGAATAATACCTAAATTTAAATGTGTATTAAGTCCATCTTCAGGATATATCAAGTCTTTAGAGAAGGATGCTAAACCAATTACACCAAATTCCACTCTACCTGCTGAATAAGGCTCTAATTGAATGTTATGATTTTTAGCAATTGGAACTCTTGTCATTAGCGTGATACCAAATTTAAAAGGATTGGGTCTATCCAGAAACGACCCAAACTTTGCTTTTAGAAATAAGTCGTCAGGAAGATTATAACCTTTGCCTGGCTTGTGATTATCCTGATATAAAATTTGAGACAATCCAATTTGATAATGTTTGCCAAGTCCATAGTAAACGTTGATTCCTCCCTGGACATCCCAAAACGTAACGGCTGTAGTAGGATCATCTTGGTGAGTAAAAGTTTTATTATTGAAATAGAACCGTGAGTTTCCATGAAACGTTAGATCACCTTTTGATAAGTTCCATGCTGTCGACAAATAAAGAGGCCCACGGTGCCCTTGTTCTGATCCTGCAACTGCTGTTAAGTTGTAGCTACTCAATATAACAACCACAATGATGAAATGGCAAAAATATTTCATATTACATTTCCCTTAATTAATTGGTTATTTGTATGAACCAATAATTACTGGTTAAACAAAGTTATCAGACTTGATAAAGGAAGTGGATTTTTAATAGCTGGAATTATCTTACACTGTTTAATTGGTTCAAATTACTATTAATTATGTAATTAATATAAATATATTCAAAATATATAGTAATTGTTGAAGTTACTACAAGTTTTATGCCATTTTTGTAATTAAAAGCATAAAATCATACCAGACTAAAATTATGATGAATAACAATTATTAATATCACACATAAAGTTTAGATTTTTAAAGTATCTTTTAATGTCAATATTTGTTTATACTTATTATGAAATTATTTGAAACTACCCCCTATTTTCAATGGTATTTTGCTTTAAAATATATGACTGTTTTATAATGAAACATCAAACACTCACTTTGTTTCAATTTGATTCTAATTCAAAGTGATTTTTGTAGTTAATATCGTAGTCAAGGTAAAGTTTTGTTAATATTTTAAAAAAAACTTGACAAATTCACTATATTTCTTTAGCTTAAATATAGTTTTAATTAGTTGTTTAGCTAAATGAAGTCTTACGATAATTATAAAAGTAACGCTTTATTATGATTGTTCTGAGTGAATGAATAAACCAGGTTTCTCTGAGAAACCCGGTTTGTCGACCTGGTTGCTTCATATAGTTAAACAGATGTTGGCAGGCAAACTCAGCATTGAGATGAGAAAATGAAAAGCAGCGTGCATCAAAAATTTTCAGTATTATTACTTTTTTGGAGTATCTTTTGTCTCACTGACAATCTGATTGCTCAAGATCTTTCTAACCGTTTTGGAGTTGGTTTAATTGTAGGACCCGTTAAAATGATTGGTGGACAAGTTGACCGTTCCACGATCGATCAATGGGCTGGTATTCAATTAAATTATGGTTATTCTCCCTCGTTGACATTTAATGGAAGTCTCGCTTACGGATGGGTATATCCCAGAGATCCTAAAGGTTCTCAATTTCAATCTAAGGGAAAATATAAGACATTTCTCATTCCATTCAATGTCAACCTAATTTATTATTTACAACCTCAATATACCGTTAGACCGTACGTCTCGTTTGGCGTAGGAATTACGACCTGGGATGTCAGGGAATTAGGAAATAATGTTTCCACATTTTCCCAGGGTAAAAGTATTTCTGGTAGTCAAGTTAATGCTGCATTAATCGGTGGCTTTGGACTTGAATTTATTCATTCTCGGGATTACGTTGTTAATGTGATTATTAATTACCATCGTTTATTAAAAGGAAACGAAGATACTATTGGGTATGGCGATGACGGAAATAATGGCATTGCAGAATTACGGCTGGGGATTTCCTATTTCTTCGGAGGTTTCAGGGATCGGGATAAAGATGGCATAGAAGATAAATTCGATGTTGATCCGTTCCGAAAAGAAGATATTGATGGATTTAAAGATACGGATGGTGCTCCTGATTATGATAATGATAATGATGGTATCATTGATTCACGTGACAAAGCACCAAATGATCCAGAAGATATTGATGGTTTTATGGATAAGGATGGCATCCCCGATCCGGACAACGATGGGGATACAATTAAAGATGTTGAAGATAAATGCCCGAATATTCCTGAAGATTTTGATGAATTTGAGGATCAGGATGGCTGTCCCGAATTTGATAATGATAATGATGGTATACCAGATAGTTTAGATCAATGTCCGAACTGGCCTGAAGATCTTAATGGCTATATGGACGAAGATGGTTGCCCTGATGAAAAACCAGAAGAACCGAATCCTGAACCGTTTGAGATAGGCAGAAGTACCATACTTAAAGATGTTACTTTTGCTTCCGGAAGTGCCCGATTAAATCCCAAAGCCTTTCCAGTTCTAAATGAACTGGTTAAAACATTAATCGATCATCCAAATATTGAAATAGAAATTCGGGGGTACACTGACAATACCGGTTATTTTTACTCAAATCAGACACTATCCGAACGCCGCGCCTTTGCCGTTACAAAATATTTGATAGACCATGGAGTAAATCCTCGTCAGTTGAGATCAGTAGGTTATGGTGAATTAGATCCCATTGCTCCTAATACGACATGGGAAGGAAGAGCCGCCAATCGCCGTATTGAATTTGTACGTATTAAATAAATATCCATCTATTGTCCCCTCTATTATTTTAAAGCATCTTATAGACTTTAAAAATTTTCTTGATGTAATGAAAATTTTCATTGATTAAAAGTCTGGAGATGCTTATTTTTTATATCTCAGAAATGGAAATTGTTTCGATCCATTGGAAAAGTAATAATCCCATGTAAGCAAAACTATTAATCTTGAAGAAAGAGAAGTGACGCTCTAAATTTGTTGCCTTAATCTCTAAAATTGAAAGGGTAATTTTATGGATTATTTTGTTGATCAATTAGTAATCGAGAATACATCAAAAATTATATTCTTAGTAATGGACGGAGTTGGCGGTTTAACGATGGAAGGTAAAGGGGGAACCGAGTTGCAAGTCGCCCATACTCCAAATCTTGATCAACTTGCTGCCAATGCAATTTGTGGATTATTAGATCCAATCTTACCTGGCATTACTCCAGGAAGTGGTCCCGCACATTTTGCCCTATTTGGATACAATCCTATCGAAAGCAACATTGGTCGTGGAGTTTTAGAAGCTGCTGGTATCAATCTAAAAATGACAGATCGAGATGTGGCGATTCGAATTAATTTCGCCACTTCAGATAAAAATGGAAATATTATTGATCGTCGTGCGGGAAGAATTGATACTGAGACGAATAGACAAATCTGTCAAAAAATTCGAGATCACGTATCATTGGCACCTGATGCTGAATTTATTATTGAAACTGTAAAAGAACATCGGGCTGCCTTATTAATTCGAGGTGAAAATCTTGGGGGAGAGCTAATTGACACTGATCCACAAAAATTAGGAGTTCCTCCTCTGGAGCCAAAAGCATTAAATCCAGACAGCGAAATAACTGCGAAACTAACGAAGAGATTTTTAGACCAGGTTCATAAAATATTAGCTAATGAGGAAAAAGCAAACACAATACTCTTAAGAGGATTTGCTAAACATCGACCTTACAAGTCGATGATGGAGCGATTTAAATTGAAATGCCTGGCGATCGCCAACTACCCCATGTATCGAGGCGTTGCATTTTTACTAAATATGGACCTGAACCCTGTTTTGTCAGACGTAAAATCGCAATTTGAAGCTGTTGAACAAAATTATGATAAATATGATTTCTTTTTTGTCCATGTGAAAGCCACAGATGCAAGAGGTGAAGATGGTAATTTCGATGAAAAAGTTAAAGTGATTGAAGAGGTGGATGAGTTAATACCGATTTTAACTGACTTAGATCCCGATGTTTTTGTCGTCACTGCCGATCATTCTACTCCAGCAGCAATGAAATCACATAGCTGGCATCCAGTGCCTGTATTACTTCGATCACCGTTTTGCCGGCCTGATGCTGTGATTCGATTTGATGAGATTTCTTGCATTCAAGGCGGATTGGGAAGACAACCCAGTATGAACTTAATGCCGATTGTCTTGGCAAATGCCCAGCGCTTAACAAAATTTGGCGCTTAAATTTGGTAATGGATTGAAATAAACTACACTACACCCTTATCGTTTTATAGGCTTTTATTTTTTGAAGTCAAATAAAATACAAATGGGGAACTGATTTTATCCATCTTCCTAAAAAAATAATTGGAGCTGCCATGAAAAAATATATTATCTTTTCTTTATTGCTAACTTTTACCTCAAAAGTTTATAGTGAAAATTATCTTCTTAGCGGCGGGCAGGAATCACGGATAAAATATAAAATGGTTCAGACAGTTGAACCCAATCCTGCTATTCGAACGCTTTATTTAAGTTTTGTGATACCCGTTTCTTATCAATCACCGACCTATAATCAAAGTATTGTTGAAGTAAATCTTAATTATTCTCCAAAACCGCATAACCGTGAAGAATATATTGATAACCGAGGTAATCAGATCGTCAAGGTCAGTTGGGAACAACCATCAAGCACAATTACGACTGTTATTTCATTAATCACAAATAACAAAACTATACTGCAACAATTAAAAACGAATGCGTTGTTTCCACCGAATGAAATCCCACCAGATGTTAAATCCTATTTATCTGCGACTGATCTGGTACCTGTAAGCCATCCAGCTATTGTTACCAAGGCGAAAGAAATAACTGCTGGAGCTAAAACCGAATTTGATGCAGTTCAACGGATTTTAACCTGGATTATCGATCACATGACTTATATCTTGACACCTCCAGAATACGGTGCAATGTATTCGTTTAAAACTGGCAGAGGAAACTGTCAAAACTATTCACACCTTGCGGCAGCTCTAATGCGAGCAGTTGGCATTCCAGCCAGAATAGTGAATGGTGTTACATTGAAACAACCCTACACAATTGAAATGGGGAATCGAAATATGACAATGAAAATGGCTGAAGGTCGTCATTCCTGGATTGAAGTCTACTTTCCTGATTTAGGATGGGTACCGTTTGATCCACAGCAAACACAATTATTTGTCAGTAATCGTTTCATTCGTGTCGAAGTTGGGCTGGATAACGAAGAGACATCTCAAGATGGACTAATTCGCTGGAGCCAAATAAAAGGCGATCTGGTAACGCCCCATTTTGAGGAAACCATAGACGCCTCTTTTGCTATCGATCATGTCGAACTCATCGGGATAAAAGAGAATTATGGACCCAAAAAACTGCTGCTAACTCCCTCAGTTGAAACAATGTTTAAACCAATCACTTTAGTGAAAGAACCGCTGCCACTTCCCAAGATTACGCCTGACCAACTGGACAGGCTCATTTACTCCAAATCATACGTGTTCGGCAATTTGGAATTTCCAAAAGATGTTGATTTTCTGGCCGCACGTGGACCTGCCCAGAAGGTCAATGAAAATAATTTTGAAATGCGCAAGAATTTTATCGTTGAAACGGCGGAATATGTTACAGAGCAAGCGCAATATGCGCAGGTTTTTGTTCTTGAAAAGCCAATGGATATTCGAAAAATTGGATTGGCTTTACACAAGTTTGGTGGCAGTGGTTTCCTTTGGCTGGAATTATTAAAGGACGAAACCGGTTTACCAGGCACGACCATTGTCACCAGCGAAATGATTTCAATTGATCAAATGAAATTCATCCCCGGCTACGATTGGGTCGATTTCGACTTTGGAAGCGATGCTCCCAAACTTTCCCCGGGTCGCTATTGGATAGCTTTGGGTTTCACTGGTAGACCAATTATCAATTGGTTTTACTCCTATGGAAAACCAGTGGGACCGGTTGATGGTACTCGTTATAAAACGATTTTAGATACCGAATGGAGCAATAGCTTGAATTTTGAGTTCAATTACCGGGTGATTGGACTCGCAACACAGTAAATATATGGCAAGTAATATAATTTTGAAAAGATAAATAAGAATTGCAATTAAATTATGGTTTATCATAATCTTTTTTACAGTAATCTTACTTTCTACTTGATTTTACCTGATAAATGTTTTAAATTAGAGATGACAATTTAGCTATTTTCATCAATTGGAGGAGTGGAATAATGGTCAGACACATAATTTGGTTAATAATCATATTCTTGTCTTTTGAGATTATTCCATGCTTTAGCCAGGAACAATATGATGACATAACAGACCTGGAAGTTTACTCGAAAAAAATGACTCCGGTAGATTTAATAGATAATCCTACTGCCAATATTATACCAAGAAGACGTTTTGAAATGAAACTACGGGTCTATCATCTTGGAGGAATATTAGGATCGATACAAGTCGCAGTTACCCCACGAATGATGTTTGGTGTAAGTTATGGTGGACAGAACGTTATTGGTCAGGGAGAAATTCAATGGAATAAAGCACCTGGAGTTAATGTTCGATATCGTTTGAAATTTGAGGATCTTCTTTTACCTGCCATATCCCTTGGATTTGATTCTCAGGGGTATGGAACTTACTATGCTGATGAGGATCGATATCAAATTAAAGCCAAAGGATTTTACCTATCTGGTAGCAAAAATTTCTTTCTCATCAAGGATCTTGGCATTCATGGAGGGGTGAATTTTAGTAGTGAAAATAAAGGACCAGAAAACGATTTAAATTTTTTCGTCGGCGCTCATTTAATGCTGGATCAAGACATAACCCTACTTTGGGAATATGACTTTGGAATTAATGATAATGATACAACCTCTCTCGGAGCTGGAAAGGGGTATATGAATGTCGCCATTCAGTGGCATTTTTCAAGGGAAATATCTTTTGAATTTTCATTTAAAAACTTATTACGAAACATCAGACCTGAAGAGGGGGAAAGTGATCCAAATTCAATGCGCGAATTAAAGGTTATTTATTATATGATGCTTTAATGGATTAATATTAAATAACTTTTCCCATCTGTATTTTGTTGGCAAAAAAATAAAGACTTATAAAAATATAGTGTGTATTTATTTCACTCCTTAAACTTTTTTTAAATGGGAATCCTAAATGAGTAATAAAAAATTATTAAACAGCCATTATTTAACATCACTTTCGATGTTTATATTGTTTTGTTTTTTGGTCCAATGCTATACTACATTTAAACATCCACAAATCTATTCATATTCAGATTCTACTGACGTATATCTTACTGAAGAAGTAACTTATATGGATGATTGCTCCAGTTGTCATGAGCAAAATAGTCCTGTCAATGATCCCCATTATCATTTATACCAAAGCCGCATATACGAGGAGAATTACAATTGGCAGTATTATTATGTTAATCCCTGGTGGATTGATGAACATTATAATGAGGAATTGGAAAAAGAATTAAATGAAAAACTCCCTGCTACCCAGCAGCGAAGTTTTGATCGTCGAGATATTCCACCATCACCTGCTACAGTGACTCCAAATAGCGCTACGTCTCCTTCTCTATCCAAACCATCTACCAGTGAACCTGCGCCCCCAGAATCTCCACAACCTAAAAAAAGACATGAAAGAAGAAAAGCGATAACAAAAGAAAACTCTAAATCTGAAAAATCTGCGACGAGTACTCCAACCCGAAAAAAGAGAGATCAAAAAGAGACAAAAAAAGAAAAGAAATAGCCAGATTGATGTAATAAAAGTTATATTAACAGCGATAATCTAACTTAGTTGGATTTCTTATAGGGAGGAAATATGCCACGAATTACAAAGATTTTTATTGGAATTCTGGGTATAATTATCTTCATTGCAATTGTGGTGATTTTTCTTGGTGTTCGACTTGTTAAAAAATCACTTCCTCAAACCAGGGGCACCATAGCTGTAGAGGGGCTTAACTATCCTGTCAAAGTGTATCGGGATGTGTATGGAGTGCCACATATTTTTGCTAAAAATGACACAGATCTATTCTTTGCAATGGGTTATGTTGTCTCACAGGATCGTTTCTGGCAAATGGAACTCAATCGACGGGCTGCATTGGGTACATTGTCAGCAATTTTTGGTGCCAGAGCATTAGAAATAGATAAGTTTATCAGAACAATCGGTTTACCTGAAATCGCGAATCAATTAGCTCAAAATTTATCCTCCGAATCAAAAAAATTAATTACAGCTTATACAGCAGGGATAAATGCTTATTTATCTGAGAATAGGGACAAGCTACCAATTGAATTTATGTTGCTGCAATACCATCCTCAGCCATGGGAAATCAAACACAGTCTGGCATACCAGAGGTTGATGGCGTGGAATTTGGAAATGGCATGGCATGTTGATCCTGTCTTTGGTGAAATAGTGGGAAAGGTTAGCCCTGCAAAGGCAAATGAAATTATTCCTCAATACCCGGGTACCGCTCCTATCATTGTCAGCCAATTTTCACAATTTAACAATTTAAGACATTCCCTTAACAGCATTCAACAGGATTTATTAGAGCTTGTAGGATTTGGTGGCACAGGTCTAGGAAGTAATAGCTGGGTAGTTTCTGGAGAGCTTACCGGTACAGGAAAACCAATTCTGGCAAATGATCCTCATTTGACTCACCAAAATCCGTCTATCTGGTATGAAATTCACTTGAAGGCACCTGGTATTGATTGCTATGGGGTCTCTCTGCCTGGTACACCAGGAATTGTTATTGGGCATAACCAGGCAATCGCCTGGGGACTCACCAACGTAATGGCTGATGGATGCGATTTTTTTATTGAACAGATCAATCCCGATAACCAGGAACAATATTTATATCAGGGAAAATGGCATACAATTACCGAGATTGCCGAAGAGATAGCTATTAAAGATCAACAAGCAAATAATTTGATTATCCGCATCACTCATCAAGGACCGATTATTTCTGACATTCATCCGGCATTAAAAAATTCATCAAAAGTTATCTCAGTTAAGTGGAATGGTTATTTAATTAGTGACGAATTATTAGCGTTTTCCAAAATTATGAAAGCGAAGAATTGGGATCAATTTGTTAATGGATTAGAGCATTTTTCCGTACCAGCCCAGAATTATATCTATGCTGATACCACGGGGAACATTGGTTACTACTGTGCTGGTTCTATGCCAATTCGCCAGAAAGGAAATGGTCTGATCCCACAGTCTGGTTGGACGAACAGATTCGAATGGAAGAATTGGATACCATTCAAACGTTTACCTCATCTGTTTAATCCATCAGAAAATCTTATTGTTACAGCCAATAATAAAGTTGTTGAAGATAATTATCTATATTTCATTTCAACCTATTGGGAACCCCCTTATCGTGCTCAGCGTATTGAAGAACTTTTGGCAACAAAAGAAGAATTCAATCTAACAGATTTTAAGACCATCCAATTAGATCAATTTTCAAAACATGCTGAGTTTTTAATGCCAATTATTCTGGAACTCTTACCAGAATTTAACCAAAAAACAAAACTTCGAACATATTTTTGTCATTCATTACAGACATGGGATCTGAGATTGGACACCCATTCTGAGGCAGCAGCGATTTTTGAGATTTTTTTAACCAAGTTATATAAAAATATTTTCATTGATGAAATGGGAGATACTTTGTTTCACAGCTTTTTAGAATTAGCTAATATTCCAATCCGCATTACAGATAATCTATTGATGAAAGGAACTTCTGAATGGTTTGATAATATTTCAACTTCAAATAAAAAAGAAACGATGACTGATGTCCTATTAGCCTCTTTAGAAGAAACTTTTAATTACTTCGAAAAAAAACACGGAGAAACAATAAATAACTGGAGATGGGGCAATATTCACACAGTGACATTTGAACATGTGCTGGCAAAAAAGAGCCCCTTAAATAGTCTATTCAATATTGGTCCCTTTCCTGTTGGAGGATCCTGCACATCAGTTAATCATGCAAGTTATTCGCTTAGTAAAAATAATTTTCACAACAAGTTAGGACCATCAATGCGGCAAATCGTTGACCTTTCAAACCGGAACAATTCATTAATCGTTATAACAACAGGACAATCAGGACATCCGTTGAGCAAACATTTTAAAGACCAAACTCCCCTGTGGCTTGAAGGTAACTACCATAAAGCGATTACAGATAGCATCGAAATCTGTAATTCTGATTTTGAACTGCTAATTCTTAAACCAAAAGAAGAAAAATAGTTTATCATTATTACCTTATTGCTAAAGCTTTAAATTAATTAAGAGAATAGGATTAAATAAGTTGGACATTACCCGTTTTTCAACGCTTAGAAATAATAACTTATGCAGATTAAATGGGAAACTTATTTTATCCCACTCCCTAAACAAGAAGGGGAATAAATGAAACAAAAATTGATTGTTGACCTTGTGTCAGGTGATCCAGTTCTCTCGTTTTTTGTCATCCGTAAAAAGGAAATTAAAGATAAAAAATCAACTAATGAAATTTACCTATCCTTTGATTTCGGAGATCGGTCTGGCAGGATTCAAGGCACATTATGGAAAGATGTTGCTGAAATCAATAAAAAAGTTCAGGTGGGCGATGTTGTCAAAATTAAAGGAAAAATTATTACTTTTTTAGATCACAAACATATTTCCATCGATCAAATCCGAAAAGCCACCCCCAAAGACCAGGTTGATCCAGAACAGTTTCTTCCCTCAACGCCCAGAAATATTCAGGACATGTATACCAAATTAAAAACTCATTTATCTGAGATTGAACATACAGAGCTTCAAAAGCTACTGAAACTGTTTTTAACTGATAAAAATTTTATTGAGCGATTTTGTAACGCACCAGGTGGAAAACTATGGCATCATGCTTATTTGGGGGGATTATTGGAGCATACTTTGTCAGTGATTTCGATTGCTAAATTTTTGGTTAAACATTACCAGAATTCACTCAATGCTGATTTGCTTTTATCTGCTGCTTTTCTTCATGACATCGGTAAAATCGAAGAATTTAGTACCCAGGGATTTATTAACTATTCGACTCCAGGACGTTTACTCGGTCATATCATGTTAGGTGCGAATATGGTTTTGGATAAGATTTCTCAAATATCAGACTTCCCGGATCAAATGAAAGAGCAGCTTATTCACTGCATTCTAAGTCATCACGGGCAAAAAGAGAATGGATCCCCGGTCGTACCAATGACCATTGAGGCGCTTATCTTAAGTTTTGTAGATGATCTGGATTCTTCTGTAGCAGCGTTTCAAAGAATTATGGTAAAAGAGAAAGAACCAGGAAAAGTTTGGAGTAATTATGTTAATTTAATTGATCGATTCATTTATTTGGGAGAAGATGATAAAAAAATATAGGTTAATCAAAATTTTTTAAAAGTAGATCATTACCTTTATTTTTTAGGAAGGAAATTTATAAAATTTTTGACACAAAGGCAAAACATGAAAAAATCAATATTTTTTTTATTCAGTATCACCTGTTATCTATTTGTCTTACCGGTAATTGGTTTAAATCAAACTGTACTAACTCGCGCTGAAACAAGCAATTTTACTGAAACAACTCGACACGAAGAAGTTGTACAGATTCTGAAACAACTACAACAACAAAGTCCTGATATAAAAGTAACTTCAATCGGTCAATCAACCGAAGGAAGAGATATCTTACTTGCAATATTAGGGCATCCTGTTCCCGCTTCACCGACACAATTAATGGTGATGAGTAAACCAGCGATTTACATTCAGGCAAATATCCATGCTGGTGAAGTGGAAGGCAAGGAAGCTATGTTGATGTTAATCCGGGATATTCTTTTGGGAAATCTTCATCACTTATTAGATAATCAAGTTTTGCTTATTATACCAAATTTTAATCCCGATGGTAATGAAAAAATAAGTAAACATAATCGTCGCAACCAGTCAGGACCTGAACAAGGAGTTGGTGTTCGACATAATGGGCAGTTTTTAGACCTCAATCGAGATTATATCAAATTAGAAAGCCCTGAAAATTTGGCAGCAGTTCAATTTATATTAAATCGTTGGGATCCAATGTTGTTAATTGATCTTCACACGACCAATGGTTCTTATCATCAAGAACCCCTTACTTATGCCACTGCTCACAATCCAAATGGGGACTCCATCTTGCCAAATTATATGAGAAATAAATTGTTTCCCGAAGTAGTGAAAGAGCTGAAATCAAAGCATAATATAATGAGTATCCCTTATGGATTTTTTATAGATCGTACTGATCCCAGTAAAGGGTGGGCAACATTTAATCATCAACCACATTATAGTACCAATTATTGGGGGCTGCGAAACCGTTTTGCTATTTTGAATGAGAATTACGCTTATGCTGATTATAAAACAAGAATTAAAGCTTGCTATCACTTCATTGAATTGATCCTCGAATATACCAATGAAAATGGCTCTGAAATGTTCAAAACTATTCAGCAAGTTGATTCTAAAACTATTGAACGTGGCTTAAGCCCTGATACAACCTCAAAGTTTGGAATTGAAATCGAAGCTTTCCCATTCGAGGAGCATCTGCTAATTCATAGCTATGAATTCGAAACTTACCAGGATGATCGAGAAAGAACAAGGATTAAAAAAACAGATCAACTCAAAGATTATACAGTGCCGTTCATTGCAAATTTTAAAATAACTAAAAGTGTAACTCTTCCCAAAGGATATTTGTTTTCATCTAATTTAAAGGAAATTGCACAAAAATTAAAACAGCATGGTATTTTAGTAGAGCAACTAACTGAAGCTTGCAGTCTTCAGGTCCAAATGTTCCATATCAACAACATTGAGAGTGACCAGCGTATTTATCAAGGACATAAACAGACCACAATAAAAGGATCTTATCAAAAAGTTGAAATAGAGTTTTCTGAAAATACGTATTTTGTTGGAATGGAACAACCATTAGCTAATTTGGTTGCTTATTTATTAGAACCAGAAAGTGATGGCGGTCTGGTAAAATGGAATTTTTTTGATCGCTATTTTTATGCAAGCCAATGGGGGAACAGATTCAACCAGTTTCCTATATACAAACTAATGCAGCCAGTTTCAATAGCAAAAAAGAGCATTTTGTAAAATAATTCCTTGACTAACTGAAAAGAATTTTATATATTAGAATTTTTGATCTTAAAAATAGAGCAAAAATTCACCCTAAGACTTTTTATAGATGGCGGGTAAAGTATATATAGGACCAGCAGGTTGGAGTTACAAAGATTGGGAGGGAATTGTCTATCCACTTCAAAAAGACAAAAATTTTGATCCTCTCTGTTACCTTGCAAAATTCTTCGACGTCATCGAAATTAATAGCTCTTTTTACAGACCACCAGTAGTTAAAACGACACTTAGATGGATTGACCGAATAAAATTCAATTCTGGTTTTAATTTCACATATAAATTATGGCAAGGTTATACCCATAATCGAGAAAGCTTTCCAGACAATCAAGATGAGAAAATGGTAAAACAGGGATTGGATGTTTTAAAAGAACATGATAGACTGGGTGCGATGCTGATCCAATTCCCCTGGTCATTTAAGAATACGCCTGAAAATCAAAGCTGGCTGGAGAGAGTGCTCAATCTTTTTGGGGACTATAATCCGGTGGTAGAAATTCGACATAACTCCTGGAACCAGGAGAAGTTCTTCTCCTTTTTAAACGATAGTGGCGCTGCCTTTGCCAACATCGATCAGCCAGTTATTGGGGACTCGATTGGATTAACATCTTTTGCATCATTTAAACTTAGCTATTTAAGACTTCATGGCAGAAATTTTAAAAATTGGTTTGCAAAAGATGCCGATGTTGCAAGTCGTTATGACTATTTATATAGCGAAGATGAATTAAGAAATATTCATGATACAATTTCAAAAATGATAGAAAACAGTCCAAAGACATTTATCATTTTTAATAATCATTATCGTGGACAGGCGATTGTAAACGCACTTCAGACGATGTTCTTATTAGATGGAAAAATGGTAACAGCACCATCAAATTTAATTGATGCATATCCCGAGTTGAAGCCAATTTCAAAATATAAAGATGACAGCAATATACAGACTTCTTTATTTTAATCGTTTATAAATTAAAAATCAATTTGTCGGTTTCTAAAGGTTTTAAGATTAAATTAAAGTATCGGAATTTCAAAGTTTTAATGATACTGGATTCTGGATTCTCGATACTTGATTCCTAAATCTCAAGCACCCTGTATCCAGTATCGTTTTCTCATTAATTAATTTTTGAAGCTATGTTCTTTTATCTCACTCCCTAAAAAAAGAAGGATTGATTTGGAATGACTATTCTTGCTTATGTTGCAATAGGAGCACTCGCTGGATTGCTTGGAGGAGCTTTTGGCATCGGGGGCGGAATTGTAATGGTTCCAGCTTTGTTAATTCTCTTTAAACAACCTATCCATCTGGCAATTGGTACGTCGATGATGGTCATTGTACCGATTGCCATTTCAGGAGCTATCAGACATTATTCTCTTAATAATGTTCAACTCCAAATTGCGCTTTTTGCTGGATTGGGAGGAATAATTGGGGCGATCATTGGAGCATCCATCATTGTAAAAATTCCTCCAATTTATGTTAAACGAGCTTTTGCTCTGTTTTTAATCTATTCTGCATTTCGATTATGGTTTTCTAAATAATATAAGTGATGAGCTATGAATAATCTTCCGCTGATTATAAAAAAGCAGTTTCCGAGTGAATTTCTTTCGGCAGGCTGGAAAATTTTCAAAGAAAAAATGTATCGACATCTCGATTTTATTCGAAATTCGTATACTGCCCAATTTATCGATCGAGGAGACACATACTGGGCTGTTTTGAGAAAAAAATCAGATAAGTATAGTTTTCAAACCTCATGTTCATGTAATACTTATTTAAGACAAATGAATTGTCCTCATCTGGCTGCCTTATTTTTTATCATCTATTCAAAAAGTCAGGATTCCGTTAATATAGAGGACACATTATATAAATTTTATGAACAAAGTATCTGGAACAGTTTAGCAAAGCTTTGTTATGAAAGTTGGGGTAATAATCAACTGAATATCAGTGTCTCACTAAAAAACACTTCAAGTTTGCAGGAAATTAAGTTTAACGGTAGCGATGACTCTAATAAAAAAATTTTTGAGTTTATGTTATCTGAACAGTACTTTGAAAGAATCATTCAAAAATATCGCTGGCAATTTTTCACTGATCTTACTGATGAACAAATTCCAGTGCTTATTCAAAATGAATCCTTAGAACATCTTTTATCGGAAAAGTCCGAATTAGAAAGCAGAATGAATGTTGCTGGCTATAAATCCTGGTTGCAGAAGTTTGAAGAAAGTTATTGGTTTGATTTTAGTAAGGCCTGGTTTTTTGGATTTGACGATATTGGATATTCGGTTACCTATTCCGAACAGACTCAAAGTTTAAAAATATTTTCAGTTGATGATCGATTTATGTTTTATCTGCCAAAATCACAGATTGCAAACATTCTCAATAAATTGGTACAGAATCAGGCAATTCGGGATACATTAAATATTTCTGAAAAACCAGCCATTTTAAACTATTCGCTGGAAATCACTTCTGAACATAATTTGAAAATTACCCCGGTTGTGATTTTACCTGAACAAAAGGAGCCTTGCATTTTAACAAAAGAATCAAATATAACGCCAACGATTTTGGGAAAATATCTTTATATCAATGGCAAAGGATTTTTCCCTTTCGAGCGAAAGATAAAATATTATGATAGCTCACTGTTCAAATTAGATGAAGTGAGTGTTCCCAACGACGAAATTCCTAAGATAATAAAGGAGTATAAACGATTTATTGATGTTGGAGAATTCTATCACGTTAGTGCTTCATTAAAAGATAGAGATTTAGTTAAAACTATTAAATCTGTCGAAGTCTTTGTGGATAGCATGCAGGACGATTGGTTGTATTTATCTATTAAATATCGAATCGGTAATGATATCATATCTTTTTATGAAATTTATCAGACACTTCGCAGCGGTAAACGTTTTTTAATTGGAAAAAGTCATTGGATTGATTTGTTTAGTACAGATTTTATCTGGTTACAACAGTTAATGGATGCACAGGCTGTTGATTTTGATCAATTAGATGATAGAGAAGCTCGTTTGAAGATCAATAAAATGAACTTTATTAAAATCAATGTACACCTCCCTCACAAAGGTAAAATCACAACACATGAGACGTTAAGGAGACAGCTCAATCAATTTACAAACTTCAAGCCAATTACTGAAGCACCTTCATTGAGTGGGCGTAAATATCAGCTCAGAGACTATCAAAAAAATGGTTATGAATGGTTCTGGTTTCTCTATGAAAATAATCTTTCTGGTCTGCTTTGTGATGATATGGGGCTTGGAAAAACCTATCAATCATTAGCCCTGATTGATGGAATCACGCTTTGTGAAAATCGCCCGATGAGTTTTCTAATTGTTTCTCCAACTTCTGTACTACCGCATTGGCATGAAAAGTTACAAGAATTGAAAAAGAAAGTGCATGTCCATTTGTATTATGGCAGTGAACGTAACTTAAAGAATTTAGCAAAACAGAAATATTCAGTCATTCTCACATCGTACGGCATATTGAGGAATGATCTGGAAAAACTGGCTGAAATTCCATTTAAGGTAGCAATATTTGATGAAATCCAGACAGCAAAAAATAAAGCAAGTTTAACTAATGCGGCTTTGAACCAGTTAAATTGTGAAGTGAGAATTGGCTTGACTGGAACACCGATCGAAAACAATTTAAATGAGTTGAAAGCGCTATTCGATATTATTCTACCAGATTATCTTGGAAGTGATCATCAATTTCGAAAACATTATATCAATCCAATTGAACGAAGAGAAAATAAGGCAAAACTCGAGGAGTTACAGAAAGTTATTCGTCCATTTATGTTAAGAAGAACAAAATATCAAGTCCTGGAAGAACTTCCTCCCAAGATTGAAGAAATTCGGAAATGTGAATTAAGTTCGGAACAAGTAAAGTTATATCAGGATGTGATCAATACAAGAGCTCAAACTTTGATTGCTCAACTGTATCGGACAACAGAAAAAGTTCCTTATATCCATATTTTTGCTGTATTGAGCTATTTAAAACAGATTTGTAATCATCCAGCTCAATTAAAGGATAATTCTCTTGATTATAACAAACACGAGTCCGGCAAATGGGACCTGTTCTGTGAGTTGTTAGAAGAAAGTTTGAATAGTGGATTTAAGGTTGTTGTATTCAGCCAATATTTGAATATGTTGGCACTAATTGAGGCGTACTTAAAGGATAATAATATAACTTTTGCCACGATCAAAGGCTCTACTCGAAATCGCAAAGAAATGATCGAAAGATTTAATACTGATCCAGATTGCAAAGTGTTTACCGGCAGTCTTCGGGCATCAGGCTTTGGAATAGATTTAATTGGTGGATCAGTTGTTATTCATTATGATCGTTGGTGGAATGCTGCTCGTGAAGATCAAGCCACCGATCGGGTTCATCGAATTGGACAAACCCGCGGAGTACAGGTTTTTAAATTAGTTACGGAAGGAACATTGGAGGAGAAAATAGATCGTCTGATTAGGAAAAAGAGACAATTGATGGATGATTTGGTCAAAGAGGATGACGCGAATATTGTAAAAAGTTTTAGCCGTGATGAGTTGATTGAACTGCTTACTTTTGGGGATTAGTGTCCTCTAATCATCCTTTTTTATCTCTTTATTTAAAGTCCCTGTCTTCATAGTATTTCATTTAATACATCCAGGTAGTCTTTTAAAATTCTGGTTACAAGAAAGTTTTTACGAACTTTTTCTTTCCCTGCAGTTCCTAATTTCCTTGCCAAATCACGGTTTTTTAATAATTCGATTATTTTATCAGCAAATGCCTCTGAATTTTTTGGTTCAACCAAAAGTCCATTTTCTCCATCATCTAACTGCATTGGAATTCCTCCAACATTCGAGGCAACAACCGGTGTCTCTTTCCAAAGTGCTTCAGTTACAGTAAGTCCAAATCCTTCGCGAAGTGATTTTTGTACGATAACGGCAGATCTTCGTTGTAGCGCATTAACGAGAATATTATTCTCAGAAGTAATTAAAATGATATCACCGTTTTCGATTAGGTTGTTTGCTTTCTTCAGAATTTTTTCATAAATTGTAACACCCTCTGGATCATCAGTTGCCATACTTCCACACAGAATCAAACGACAATCGATCTTTTTTCTGACAAGTTTATAGACATCTATCACACCTTCGGGATCTTTCCATTTGTCAAAGCGGGATATTTGAGTTAAAAGCGGTTTTTCTGTGGGAACTTTAAATTTTCTAAGATATTTTGAAATATCTCTTTCAGTCAATTCCATGTTTTTCGGGTTCAAAGGATCAATACCAGGACAAATTATTTTATGTTCCATCGGCAGTTCTGCTTTATAGCTTTCATTAGAAATGATTTCAAAATCATATTTTAATACAAATCTTTTGAGAAAGTCCCAGAGCTTTTCATTGGGATGTGAGAGATCAATATGACATCGCCAGATCCAGGGTTGCCTTTTTTTGTAAAACTTAATCAACGGAAGTGGTTGGGGATCATGTATGATAACACAATCATGATTTATGTGCGTATAACTGGAAAAGTCCTCATTAACTTGAACATATAACTTTTTTTTAATTTCAGTCAAATTAATCGGGTCACCCTGGAGCGCATTATGAAATTTTTTTGTGATGGAAAAGAAATCAGGAGAACCACGAATAATTCGCCATCCAGCATCCAATCCGACATCATTCATCAATGGTACCAGACTGTTTAAGATCTCGGCAACTCCTCCACCATAAAATGTAGAATTAATGTGAATTATTCTTTTCCCATAAAGAGGTCTTGCAGTTTTGTAGATATCGCTAATAATTTTATCTCCGGTAATCTCTCGATAATCATTCAACACTCTCATTATTCGTCTTCTCCATTATTAATCCGTTAAGTAATTCTCTGACTTCTTGAACTGTTTTAACGTTACATTTCGCAGCAGAAGATGTGAATCCAACTTTAATAGAATATGCATCTTTCGGTAGAACCTTGAATAAATCTTCATCTGTCCAATCATCACCGAGAGCGAAGATAAAGTCCCAATTCTCTTTGTTGATCCATTGCAAAGCTGCTCTTCCTTTATTGATACCAGAATTTTTTACTTCGATGACTTTGTTTCCTTCCAAAACCTGAAGGTTTAAATTAGCCGTTAGATGTACCAGTGTATCCACTAAATCCCTTGCTCTTAATTCTCCAAGTTCAGGATCTGCCTTTCGATAATGCCAGACCAGAGAAAACTCTTTTTTTTCGATAAAAGAACCTGGGGTTCGATCGACAAAATGTTCAAAAAATGGGTAGATTTCCTTTTTCCAATCCTGTTTTAAAGATTCAATGCTCATCCATTCATTGCCTTTGTTACGTAGCAGTGCCCCATGTTCGGCAACTAATCCGATATTTAATTCACCAAACCATTCCTGTAAGGTAGCTTTATTCCGTCCACTTATAATTACCACTTCGTTGTAAGGAGAAGCAGCAAGATTGTTGAGCAAATCTAACAATTCCTTATCAGGTATCGCTTTTCCTGGCTCATTAGAAAACTTAACAAGTGTACCATCATAATCTAAAAAAATAAGTCTGCGTTCTGAACTATTATAATGATTGATTAATTTTTGTCTCGCTTGAGGAGTTATACGTTTTTTTGCTTTTTTGGTACGCTCTTCTTTTATTTGCTGTAAAGAATAAACAAAATCTTTAGTCCATCGATGAATATCATATCGTTTAAGTTTATTTTTCATCTGTCTATTACGTCTAACCTGTTCATCTGCAGGCATCTTCAAAGCTTCATGCAAAGCTCGTTCAATGTCATCGACATCATTGGGATTGATTTTTATCGCATCCCCTAACTCATCTGCAGAACCAGCCATCTCACTCAAAATTAACACTCCTTTACCATCTGATTTACAAGCAATATATTCCTTTGCAATCAGGTTCATGCCATCCCTGTATGGAGTTATCAATGCAACATCTGCCACATTATATAAAGCTGAAAGCATCGGAAAAGCAAAATTACGATAAAGATACCAGATTGGAGTCCAGCCAATGGTACCATATTTTCCATTAATGAATCCCACTAATTCATCAACCTGCTCTTTTAATTCTCGATAATGTTTAACTCTAGAGCGAGAAGGGGAAACAATTAAAATTAAAGTAACCTTTTCATGAAAATCTGGATTTTTTTCCATGAATAAATTAAAAGCTTTTAACCGCTGAGTGATTGCTTTAGAATAATCTAAACGATCTACTGATAACAGAACCTTTTGGTTTCCTACTTTTTTAAGAAATTTTTCCACTAAGTTTTTAATTGCAGGATTTTTAGAAGCATTTGAAAATTTATCGTAATCAATTCCCATTGGAAAAGAATCTACCTTGATAGTTCGATCCTCTAAAGATAGTTTTCCAAAAGTATGCTCGATACCGAGTAAACGGGTCACCGCACTGATAAAATGTCGTGCATAATCATAAGTATGAAATCCTACGAGATCAGCCCCGAGAATACCATTTAAAATTTCACTTCGCCAGGGTAAGGTACGAAATAGTTCAAAAGAGGGAAAAGGAATGTGAAGAAAAAATCCAATCAATGCATCAGGCAAATGAGATCGGATAAGTTCTGGAAGCAACATCAATTGATAATCATGTATCCAGATAATGTCATCAGATTTAGCGTACTTTATCACCTTATTACAAAATATATTATTTACATGGCGATATGTCTCCCAAAATTTCTTCTCGTAAACCGCATATTGTGAAAAATAATGAAATAACGGCCAAATCGTTTTGTTACTGAAACCTTCGTAATATTTTTCTATTTGATTTTTTGTGAGAAATACTGGGTACATATCATCGGATTTTAATTTTGCTTCAATCTCCTGCTTCTCGAGCACATTATTAGTAATGATTCCAGGCCAACCAATCCATAAGTTCTTATCTGCCTGATGGAATGAGCTTAATCCCGTTGCCAGACCGCCAGCGCTATGGGAATAGTGCAATTTACCTTTTCGTTTTGCTATACTAATCGGTAATCTATTTGAAATTGTCAAAATTCTTTGCATATCAAAGTTGCCTTTTAAAAAATAATATTTTTTTAAGTCATCTATAAAGATAACAAATCAATTCACTAATTGCAAGGAATTATCTGATATTTTTATCAAATGATTTCCATAATCATACTTTTAATAGAACAATCGCATGACGCCGATTACACTGATCTTCGCTAATTTATTCTCATTTGTGAAACGTCAAATGTGAGATGTGAAATGTAAAACATAAAATCATATTTTTCTGATTTCTGCTGTCATATAATTCACATTCACCAAAGAATCGGCGTAAATCCGTGTGCGATTAACTTTTTTCACTATTTATCTTACGGGTAAAGATAAGCTTTCCATATTTACAGAAAAATCATTAAAATCCAAAATCACCTTTTCTCTGCCATATTTAATTTCAATAATTTTAGTTCCCTTTTTCGCATTCACGAACGGTCCACTGAATAAGGGCCAATTTTCGAATGCAATTTCTTTGCCATTCAGCTTTCGTTTATCAGGATAGGTAAAATCCAAATTATCACCACGGGAATTTCTGTAAACGATGTGTAGCTTATTCATTTCGATGAAAAGATCGTTGTTTTTAATTCTATTCTGAAAGGCTTCAAAAGAAGAGAATTCAGCCTGTTGAGCAACTTCCATTATCACACCTGTTCTGCGATTGTTCATTGTTACTTGAAAATGATCTTTTTCTTCATGCCATTCAAATTCTGTTAACATTCGCACCGCAAAGTAAATTGAATCCGTCTGACAGAACAACCATCCGGACTGATCTTGAATCCTTTCTTCGATAATCTTTGAATAGAAACCATTCACACGTCCATTGCGCTCTTTTTCTGGAATATCGTACAGCGCGATAATGGTGTTTTCGTGTTGAAATAGCTCCTCGAAAGGGGAGCCTTCGATCCACTTATTTGGATCTTTGTAATAGGGACGCTGTCTAACGATGTTGTCAACAATTTTGTCTGGATCATCATCAAAATATTTTAGAAGTTGCTCCTTTGAATAAGATGGATTGATAAAAAAGCAGGTTGAGCCATCCTTTTCTGAAACCCAGGTGATATCCCATCGGTGATTCTCAACGGCGGTGATGTCTCCATAGGAAGAACCCAGTGCATAATCTTTAGTGACATAGCTATATTTCCATGTGGGCAGATCAGAAGTATTAATTCCAAAACCTTGCCTCGGTGCTTTGGTTTCTTTGTGAATATAAGGTTGGGAACGATCGGTAGCGATATTTCCTAACAGCGCCAGCGGGCGGAAGCCCTGTACCGCAGCTAATCCTACGTAATAAGTTTCCTCCAATTCTGGATGAAAATGGGAGTCGCCAAAAAAGAGGTAGCCAAATGGAATGGCAACACCACAGTTTAGTATTGTGTGGGTCACCTGGTTATATTTTTCTCGGCTATGCGCACCAATCCAATTTCCCTTCAAGTATTCTGGTGCCCAATCAGCAATTAGTATCTGCATCATCATCCATGCTTTACGTTTCATAAGCGGATCTTTGGCAAAATCATAAATTGTCGTCATGCAGAGGTAATATAAGGAGTGATAATTTACAGAATCAAATTCCAACTGCCCCGCTGAAACCGTGCGGTCAATCCAATCATCAACCCAATTTTGTGCTTCTTGCATCGCCTCAAGGGGAGTCATTCCATCAGCGAAGATGGGTACCTCCGGCCATGTTTGTCCAAACAGATACCTGGCAGTGCGGTATTGGAGTTTGTGATTTTCAGTAAAACCTTTATCCTCTCCAAAATGCGTAGCCAATTGAAATTTTGCTTTTTCAATAAGTTGGGGTGGTAGTTGATCTCCAATCCGTAGAATGGCATCCATAATTGAATAGACATTAAAACATCCCCAGTGAATGGGATCGTTAATTGCATCGTTCAATAATTTTAGCCCATTCTCTCGATCCACTCCAGTAAAAAGTTTTACGACACCTAAATAGACACGACGACGATGATCGTCCCCTTCTTTCCACGTTTGTCCTGCCAGTCCAGCTAGAATTACCTGACGGCGTTCTTCTAATTGCGTGTAATAATCCCAGTTGGTGAGATATTTTCCTTGAGCACGAAGAGAGGCAGTTAGAAAACATATACTTAATATTATTAATTTGAACTGTTGTTTCATCAAGTTTCATTAATTTTTATTGAATGATTATTTGACATCTATAGTTTCACTGCACTAATTATAGAGAAAAATAATGAAAAAATCAAATGATAATTTTGATTAGTTCACCCATGGATATAAATGAAAAATTTTGTATGATAAATAAACAAATTAATTTGTTTTTATTGATTACAGGCAAATTTTTCGGTAAGAGCAAAACCGCTTGATTTCTAAAAAATAAATCATTATCTTTAGTTAATTAAAAATTAATGATAACGGAGGCGCCTGAATGATCTGGTTAAATAATCTGATTGCTGCTATTCTACCTTATGTTCCTAAACCTATTGTTGGAATTTTTTCGAGACAGTATATTGCTGGTGAAACTTTAGATGATGCTATAAGAGAAACAAAAGATTTGATGTCTCAAGGTATATGTGCAACATTGGATCTGCTTGGTGAAGAAGTTAAAGAGAAGGACGATGCGTTAAAAGCTGCTGAGGTGTACAGTCAGGTATTAAAAGTCATTGATGAAGAAAAATTGGACGCTAATATTTCTGTAAAACCAACTCACATGGGGTTAAAGCTTGATAAGGAATTTTGTTACAACAATATTAAAACTCTGGTTGAAGAAGCGAAAAAAATTAATAATTTTGTTAGAATCGACATAGAAGATTCTTCCTGTACTGATGATACGATTGACATTTACTTACGTTTGAGAAAGGAATATTCAAATCTAGGTACAGCTTTACAATCATACATGCGTCGGATAGTTGATGATGTCAATGCTCTTATTCCGCACAAGGCAAATCTGCGTATTTGCAAAGGCGCTTATTATTGGGAGAAACGCGAGGTTGTGTATAAAGATGATGAGATTGTAAATGACAGTTTTCGTTATGTAATGGATAAATTGCTTTCCAATCGATGTTATGTTGGGATTGCAACTCATGATGAAAAATTAGTCTGGGAAGGGATGAAACTGGTTGATAAATTAAAATTAAAAAAAGATGAATATGAATTTCAAATGCTATTGGGTGTGGACCCTGAGCTACGGAGAATTATTGTAAACGATGGTCATCGGTTACGGATATATATACCTTTCGGAAAAGAATGGTTTGCGTATTGTCTACTCTAAAAAGGCTTTTAACCGCTAATTTCACTAATTTAAGCTAATTGATTTTGTTAAAGTTAGAATTAGTGAAATTAGAATAATTAGCGCAATTAGCGGTTTTTAGAGTGCACTCATAAATCAATGCCATATATTGTATTATTCTCAACCTTCGCAAGGGTAAATCGCCTTAAATCAACAGAATCATCAATGTTGTTAAGTTAAGCAAAAAAAGAAAGAGAAACTTTTGCAGATAATAAAAGGAAGTAAGACGTAATCTTTGTTATGTTCAATTTGAGTTTATAAAATCCTGACGGATTAACTCCTGGCACAATTTCTTAACTTAATGGTAGTGAATATACTCGCTAAGGCTAAGAATTTCATAGTTGATGTCATTCCTGCGTATGCAGGAATCTCCTTAATAACAAATAGTTAGGAGATGCCTGTATTCACAGGCATG
>SMTZ1_10000840_pt1 | contig 29873 bp, 13 predicted proteins | sample DeeMarSWOR136_30_FD_25667 | JGI IMG/M metagenome (IMG submission 25667) | reverse complement strand
AGCCCATCTTCAATTCGGAACCGAGGCACTGCCAACGATCCGAAGCGCAAGCCAGAGTTCGCATCTCGAAGTTCGGGCGGCAGCGTGGCGAGCGTTTGCCGATTTAAGCGATGCGTCTCTGATTCCAGCCGTTGTTCGAGCTGCGGCAGGCGCTGAATCTATAGAGAAAGATGCCGCACAGGAAGCACTGATTCGCATGCGCGGTCCCAACGTGCTGCCGGGAATGCTAAACTATCTTAAAAGGGCCAGGTCGTCAGAGAAAGCTGAGCTGCTCCGCGCGTTTGGCCAACGTGGTGACGCGGCGGCCACGTCGATTTTGTTAGAGAACGCAAAGGTCAATGAAGATATAGTTAAACTTGCGGCTTTGGATTCTCTTGGCAGCCTGGCCGTTCCGGAGACTCTTGAGCCGCTTCTAAAAATTGCAGCCGTCTCGAAAACCAGATCCCAGCGTACCGCTGCATTAAAAGCCCTTTATGCCGTTTGTCGAGAGTACCCAGATATCAAAGATGCCAGCCGCCAAGTCATGACGGCGATGCAAAGCTTCTCCGAGACAGAACTTTATAATGTACTGCCATTACTCGCACAACTCGGAACGCCCGAAGCCCTGGCCGTTGTGCAAAAAGCAATTCAAGAGAGCGACGAACAACTTGCCCGTGAATCCCTTCGAGTACTCACGCAGTGGCCCAATTCAAGCCCAGCGCAGTTTCTATTTGATCTGGCCCGTACAAGTGCTAATCCAACAGTGCAAACGCTCGCTTTACGCGGCGGCATCACAGTTGCCGGGCGTGAAACCGATCCATCAACGCGTCTGGTAATGCTGCGCAAAGCCCTGACGTACTCTAACCGAACGGAAGAGAAGGTCATGGTTTTAAGTCAACTCGGCCGGATATCAACACCGGAATCACTTGATATGGCCCTTGAGCATTTACAGAATCCAGCTCTTGTTAATGAAGCCGGATTAGCTGCAGTCAGCATTGCCGAATCGCTGGCCGGGGGAAATCCAAGACTGGCCGATGAAGCAGCCCAGAAGATTCTGGAACACTGCAAACTGCAAGCGGTCGTAAGCCGTGCATGGGCCCTCCGCATTAAAGGTCCTGCAAGCGGTCCATTCATTCGAGATTGGCTGGTATCCGGACTTTACAGACAATCGGTCGTCACCGGAGCACTGGCTATATTCAATGTTGAATTCGGGCCCGAAAAACCGGGGAATGCTGTTAAATGGTACTCAGCCCCAGTCGGTGACACAGTGAACCTGGCGGCATATTTTCCCGGGCAAACCGACTGTGTAGCCTATCTCAAAGCGGAGATTGTCGCACCAAACACAACAGACGCGATTCTCTTGATGGGCAGTGATGATGGGATAAAGGCCTGGCTGAATGGTACAGTAGTTCACAGCAACAATGTTGACAGAGGGCAGGTCGTTGATCAGGACGTAGCTCCCATCAAACTTAAACAAGGCACCAATGAGTTATTGCTAAAAATCACTCAGGGGGGCGGGGGGTGGAGTGCCTGCGCTCGCATCGTCGGGGCCGACAATTTCCCCATCGAAGGGCTGCGCATCACTTCCCAGACAGACAAGGCGCCGCCTATCAGTGCCTATAAACTCGCACCAGTATCGGCGACAGGAACGGTTTTGGAATAAACACACAGGCCGCCGACATCGGCGGCGATGGTGATGTCGACATTGCAGCGCCGGGTAAAAGCGGGCTGTATTTATTCGAGAACCTGCTCAAATAGCCTCTGTATGTGTTAGATTAAGAACCGCAGGGCTTGGGCTGTTACGGCACTTGCTGCTGGACGGCACGGGCCATCCCGTGAAGGTCACGGAACGGCAATATGCTGTATTCCGATGTTACATACATACCTTTAAGCACCATGATGAACTCAACGTGACCATCCAGGAAAGCTATATTGTGATACTGCGGCTTGCCGTGCCAGGCCTCGTTGATAGGCCCGAAAGGAACCCATTCATGTATCCAGTTATTGTCGCCCACGAGTGCGAATATCGCCGGATTAGTCGTCACGTCAATCAGACTAAGGCCATCGAGTCGACTGTTAATTGCTATGTGTAAATCGACAAAGTCGGTGCCAGGCGGACCAATCATCGTGGGACCTATAGCGAACAAATTCGTTTGATAACTGTTTCCAAAGTACTGATAAGCTACCTCCTGTGGGGGCATGAGGGGTATGCAGCCGGTGTCGGAAGGGCAGCAAAACAGTTCGGCGCCATCCTCAGTCTCGATAATTGGTGGTAAGCTGACATACTGATTAAGCGGCCGGTTAGGGTCCCCCCACGCGCCTGTCCCATTCCATCCACCGAAGAGGTGATTAGCATTATTTCCCTGCCAAAAGCCCCCATCGTTGTCGTCAAGATATAATCCCCATCCGAGGGCAATCTGTTTCAGGTTGCTCTTGCAGACGGTACGTCTTGCCATCCTGCGTGCTGCTTCAAGTGCCGGCAAAATGATGGCCAAAAGAAGTGCAATTATAGCTATTACAACCAGCAGCTCTATAAGAGTAAAACCGCCACCAACCCTATGAGGTTGAATATTGACATATTTGCGTTTCATCGCACCTCTTAATTCTCAACTGCCGGCGATGCTTTGACCCGGTCATCTTGGTTAGTCAGTTCATATAACCTGCTCTTGACTTGTGTAATGAGCCATCGCTCCTTTTCTAAAAGGGCATCGTATGATAAGCACTTCTGATAGGCCCTTATTGCCTCGGTCCGGTTGCCATCTTTGAGATGGTGTTCGGCAATAATGAACTCTGTAAAAAGCAGGTCACTTTTTGCAAGATTTTGTCTGAATTCTGTGATTTTGTCAGCCAATGGCCTTTTGTCAAACAGGAAAATCATTGCCTTCATTTCCCTGCTTTCCGGGCTAAAGTATCTCGCAAAGTATTGCGGATGGAATCGGCTTTGGCCTGGGTCTGCGTGCAATGCCTGTAAAAAGTCTCCGAAGCTTACTTTCAGGGCGAGGCTGGAAAATTGTGCACTCTGTTGATTAAGTGATTGGATTGTAGCTTCAAGGGAAGTGTTGGTTTTACGTAATTTGTTATACAGTTGATAGTAGAAGCACGAGAAACCGAACACGATTACCATCAGAAGTCCGACCACGGAGCTGGCGTAGTAGTGGCGTGTGATTATCTTACGCAGCAGGTAGATTGTGCTGTCCGCCCTTGCTGAAATAGGCATACCCTTAAGCCAGCAATCTATGTCCTGCTGGAGGTGTGCGGCCGACTGGTATCGGTGGTGCGGCTCTTTGGCCAATGCCTTGAGCAGGATGGCCTCCACCTCCGAGTTGAAGCGACGTATGATTTTTGAAGGTCTGGCTGGCTCGACCTCCTGGATGTTGCGTAGTATCGCCAGCATTGAGCCGCTTATGTCATATGGGTAATGGTCTGTCAGGATTTTGTAAAGAATTACACCGATGGAGTAGACATCTGTTCGCACGTCCATACTGTCGGGCTGAGCGGATGCCTGTTCAGGCGACATAAAGGCCAGGGTGCCTATAACCTTGCCGGGTATCGAGGTCATCGCCATATCGGGATTTGCCTGGTTTGAACCATCGATTAACTTGGCCAGACCGAAGTCAAGTATGTGGGGCTGGCCATCGGCGTCTACCAGGATGTTACCCGGTTTTAGGTCGCGGTGCATCACGCCGCGTTGGTGTGCGTATGCCACGCCGGAACATACCTTGTTAAAAAGTTCCATTATCCGGCGTGTCGAAAGTTTTTCAGACTGGACATATTCATCAAGTGGTTTGCCCTCAATGTACTGCATTGCGAAATAATACTGGCCCTGAGCAATTCCACTGTCGTAGATTGTCACGATGTTGGGGTGTTGGAGACTTGCAGCCAGATCCACCTCCCGCTCAAAACGATACTGTGCACGTGCCGATGCCTGCGGTCCCTGCAAAAGCACCTTCAACGCCACGGTTCGTTTGGTGGCTTTTTGAGTGGCCTTATATACTACTGCCTGGCCGCCGAGCGGCAGCTGGTTCTTGATTTCGTAACCTTCAAACATTGATTCCAGGGATGTGGCGGTAGTACCGGCAGTATTTGCAGATGACGGTTCTTGTGAAGCCAACCTGGTAGGGTATTCATCTTCTCGTGTGAAGGTGCGGGTTTTATCGCTGTCCCCAAAAGCGATGTCTTTATCGATGGTTTGTGTCAAGTCTGATTGACCGGATTCGGCTGTCTTTGACCGGGCTGATTCCACTTTTTGCCGACAGCTTTCACACCCCGTAAGATGTGTTTCAATTATTTTACGTTCATCTGCCGAGCAACTGCCCAATATATATCGTTCAGCCAGTTTTTGACTCAAGCAAGCATCCATTTTGTGGTATCTCGGAATTACAAGACCTTATCGGACCCGGCAACTTCTTCTTTCGGTAATCAAGGCCCTTCTTCCAAATGAAAAGCATTTAGAGCACTTTTCCGTATTATCTTGTAATATTTTTTGAGCCTTATAAATGCTCATAATGCGCAGGCGTAAGATTCATTACGAATTCTCGTCCTTGTAAAAATCACCATCATAATACTACAAATACAGGCAGGTTCCGTCAAGAATAATCTCCTGCACAACGCCGGTGATACCGCAAGTTATTTCCTACCTTTTTTTGGGTATATTAGCAGATTTGCTGCGCTGAGGGACATCGCCCTTTTCCCTACAAGGGATTTTGGTGCACAATGTATCGGCAATTGCGACCGAAACCGACAAAAAACGTGATTTTTGCCAATAATTTTCTTGATTTTACGGGTTTTGTACTATAAATTATTGTTTATTAAGGGACAGATGCAAGGAGTGGTATGAATGATTCGTAGGATCTTTCCTTCAAGTCTGTGAATGTTTTTTGTTCCGATATACGTTCCTTAGTTTCTTTAACTATTGATTGGGTACACTGTTCAGGTATTAATTGAGTGAGATACGCTTGCTCACAAAAAACTCGACAGCTCGCAGGGGGGATGGCTGGAGAGACCTTGAAACTTTGGAGGATGGTGGATAAGTTATTCAGTGAAACTTCTTCAAATCTTTTACCCGCAGTTTCTAAAAATGTAGAGTGAACTTCTGTAAAATAATTTACTTGACTGGTAGAGAAATTACATTTTGAAGAATAGAAGGCAATTATTCCGGTCTTTTGAAGGATGTAAAGCAATGAAGGTTATAAACGTGAAAAAAACCGCTGTCTTATTTTTGCTGTTGGCGGGCTTGACAATGTTTTGCTCAGATACTGCTGACATAGCACGAGCAATCAATAATAAATGTGTCATGGAGGAGCCAAACCTAAAAGCCAAGCATAAGATTGCAGGAAGGATTGAAGGCTCAGGAACACGCTTTGAACTTACTGACAGCGACTATTTGAATGTATCGCTGAGAAGCAGCGAGCCGGTGAATCTAACGCTTGAGTCTATACCGGAGATGGTAGTGATGAACTTTGAGGCATCAGAGGAGATAACTTCAACAGAGATAACTCTTAACGGCTTTTCGTCCTCGACGACCTATTATAAGTATGAGGACGACTATCATAATTTTGCCACCTTCACGACGAACGCCGACGGAAGCTACGCCTACCTTCAGGATCTTACCAAGCCCCACCTGGTCTTCATCAAACCCCGGCCGAGCACTAAGTTTATCCCGGGTGACACTTCCATTGGGACCTGGGATCCTGTTAGCAGAACGTACACTCTTACTACGCATGTGTATGAAACGATACAGATAGATGAGGATGATCTGACTCTGGATGGTGCCGGGTACACTGTAACCGGAGATGGGTCGGGTTGTGGAATTTACCTTTTTGGAAGAACATCCGTAACTGTCATAAATCTGACTGTAGCCGGTTTCAGCTATGGGATTCAACTGCATAACTCCAGCTCCAACACTATCACAGCCAACAACGCCAGCTCAAACAGCAGATACGGCATTTACCTCAGCCATTCAAACAACAACACGATGACCGGCAATATTACCTCGGAAAACCACGAAGGGATATTCCTTAATGATTCCAGCAACAACAATCTGGCAACCAACACCGCTTCCAATAACTACTCCGGAATTTACCTTTACTACAATTGCAACGACAACACACTGACGGATAATACCACCTCTGAAAATTCTCATGGAATTTACCTCTACAAATCGAGCGGTAATTCTCTTACAGGTAATACTACCAACTCCAATAGTTACTACGGAATCTATCTCTATGACAATTGTAACGATAACTCTCTCACAGGCAATACCAGCAGTTGGAATAAAAGCCATGGAGTATATCTTTACAATTCCAGCAGCAACACTCTTATAGGCAATACGGCCTCGCGCAACTACCCCGGGATTTACTTTTACTACAATTGCAACAACAACGTTTTGATAGAAAATACTATCTCTAATAACTACTACGGAATTTACTTCAATTATAATTGTAATAATAACGAAATTTATCATAATAACTTTATAGATAACCAGACACATGCTTACATCTCCTCCGGCACCGGAAATGTTTTCAGCCTCACGCTGCCGACAGGCGGTAATTACTGGAGCGGCTGGACTACACCTAACACTGATGGGGATGCCTTTGTAGATAATCCATATGTTTTCACCACCGGAGAGGATGTTTTTCCCTGGGTTCGTCAAAATGCCTGGACAAACCTGCCTCCCACTGCTGATGCCGGGCCGGATCAGATATCGCATCCAAGAGAAAAAGTAACACTGGATGGCAGCGGCAGCTCAGACCCGGAGGAAGACTATCCGCTGGCATATACGTGGCAATTTACATCCAGGCCTGATGGCAGCACAGCAGTGCTCTCAGATGCCGATACAGTCAGTCCTTCGTTTACAGTCGATATGCTTGGTGATTACTATATCGAACTTGTTGTGACCGATACTCTTGGTGCACAGAGCACAGCGGATGAGGTTGTAGTAGGTACGTTCAATGCAGTTCCCATAGCAGACGCAGGGACGGGCCAGACAGTGCATCCAAGAGATACGGTTACTTTAGACGGCAGCGGCAGCTCAGATCCGGAGGAAGACTATCCGCTGGCATACTCGTGGCAGTTCACTTTGAAGCCTGAGGGCAGCATAGCAGTTCTGTCGGATGCCAATACTGTAAGCCCATCGTTTACAGTCGACATGCTTGGCGGCTACGTTGTGGAGTTAGTTGTAACCGACAGTCTGGGTGCTCAGAGCGCGGTAGCTCAAGTCGTGATAGATACGTACAATACAGCACCTGTCGCAGATGCCGGGACGGGCCAGACTGTACATCCCAGAGATACGGTTACACTGGATGGCAGCGGCAGTTCAGACCCGGAGAAAGACTATCCGCTGGCATACTCGTGGCAGTTCGCATCGAAGCCTGGGGGCAGCATAGCAGAACTGTCGGATGCCAATACTGTAAGCCCATCGTTTACAGTCGATATGCTTGGTGACTATGTTATCGAATTGATTGTTACCGACAGTCTTGGTGCGCGGAGCATAGCGGCTCAGGTTATTATAGACACGTATAACGCAGCTCCTGCTGCTGACGCCGGACCGGATCAGAACATAATCCAAATAGGTACTACGGTTGAACTGGACGGAACCGGGAGCATTGATCCCGAAGGTGACGGGATAACGTTCTTGTGGGTAATAACGCAGAAGCCTGACGGAAGCCTGGCGGAGTTGTCTGATCCGTGCTCGCCTACGCCTTCCTTTGTTGCTGATGTTCACGCGGACTTCGTTATAACACTTGTAGTGACCGATGAGTTTGGGGCTGCAGGTGATCCGGATAGTGTTACGGTTAGTTTTGAAAATATACAACCTGTAGCCGATGCCGGCTCGGACCAGTCTGTCTCTATTGGGGACACGGTATCCCTTGATGGCAGTGGAAGTACAGATACCAACGGTGACGAGCTTACCTATAGCTGGAGTTTTGCTTCCAAGCCTGCGGGCAGTCTGGCTGAGTTTAGCGATCCTACATCAGTTCAACCAAGTTTTGTAGTCGATGAGCCGGGCGAGTATGTGGTCAGCCTTGTGGTAAACGATGGTTTTGTGGACAGTGTCGCCGCTAATGTAACTATCACGGCCATCAGCCATCAGGAAGAGGCAGTAAAGGCGCTTTTAGAGAGCATAGATGTTGTCAATAATCTCGACCAGGCGATTTTGAAGAATGGAAACGAAACAAGAGATTCCCTCATCAACAAAATAAATGCAGTCCTGGGGATAATCTACCAGGAGAACTATGTGACTGCCGCGGGCAAATTGGACAACGATGTTATAGAACGTACCGATGGTTGTACTATTACCGGTGATCCCGACAGCAATGACTGGGTAATGACGTGTGAGGGGCAGGGCCGGGTCTATCCGCTGGTTGACAAGGCCCGTGGACATTTAAAGAAGCTTTTTTGAGAGAAACTGAGGTGACAGTTTTCCCGTATCAAATACGATTTTTTATAAAATATGGAAACACGGCTGAAAAAGGAGATTGATAATGGTTAAGCGAGCAAATATGAAAACATGGCTCGTAATTTCAGCATTATTAATGATGGCTGCCGCTCCTGCGATTTCTGCGGGAGCAACCATTTACGTTGATGCCACCGTGAATGGTGACGGTTCAAGCTGGGCCAGCGCTTATAAGTACCTTCAGGATGCTTTGGCTGCTGCCGCAGGCGGTGACGAAATCTGGATTGCCGAGGGTATATACGTACCTGACAGGAGCTTAGCCAATTCGGGCGGCAGCGGGGACCGGGCCGCTGCGTTCTATCTGAAGACCGGTGTGGGAATCTACGGCGGATTTCCCGTGGGAGGGGGAGTGTGGGGTGCTCGTGATCCAAATGCCTGTCACACAGTACTTAGCGGCGACCTGAACGGAGATGATGACGGTTTCGCCAATAATGCTGAAAACAGCTATCATGTTGTTCGGGCTTTGGACACTGATGCCACGGCTATCTTAGATGGTGTTATTATAACCGGCGGAAATGCCAATGGCAGCGGGATAGACGGTGACGGTGGTGGAATGTACAACTATCGAAGCAGCCCCACGCTTATCAATTGTACCTTCACGGCAAACTACACTCAAAAAAGAGGGGGAGCGATGGCCAATAAACAGAGCAACATTACCCTGGCTAATTGCATTTTCTATGGTAATCTGGCAGACAACGCTGGTGGTGCGATATTCAACCAAAACAGCGATCCAACGATTATCAACTGTATCTTAATCGATAACTCAGCCGGTATCTTCGGTGGCGGGATACATAATTGCTCAGCGAGCAACGAGACGCTTTTCAACTGTACTATCACCGGTAACAACGCAGGCGACTATGGCGGCGGGATAAGCAATGACCTAAGCGACTCAACGATAGGCAATTGCATCCTCTGGAGTAACAACGCCCCGAACGGCCCGCAACTCTCACTTCAATCCGGCAGTTCACTATCTGTCAGTTACTGTTGCTTTCAAGGCTCTCTGTCGGCAATATATAAAGATGACGGCAGCTCAATTACCTCTGGTCCTGGCAACATCGCTGATAATCCGCTATTACAGGCAGATAATTATCATATCAAGGGTGGTTCGCCGTGCATTGACGCGGGTGATCCTGGCCTTGATTACACCGGGCAGACTGACATCGACGGCGAGGCGCGGGTTATGGGCCAATACGTGGATATCGGCTGCGACGAGGTATTCATACTTGTTTATTATGTTGACGATGATGCACCCGGCGATCCGGGGCCGGGTAATCCTGACATCAGCGACCCGCTCGAAAACGGCAGTTTGCAGCATCCGTTTGATTCGATTCAGGAAGCCATCGATGCCGGCGCCGTGACGGAAACTATAATAACTGTTTTGGATGGTACTTACACCGGTACCGGCAATCACGACATTGACTTTGGTGGCAAGGTAATCAACTTATGCAGCCTGAATGGCCCATCTAACTGTATTATCGATTGTAAGGGTCTAGGGCGGGGTTTTGATTTTCATTCCGGCGAAACACAACAGACAGTAGTAGCCGGCTTTACCATCACCAACGGCCAGGCCGATTATGGCGGGGCGATACGCTGTATGAACTCCAGCCCTCAGATTAGGAACTGTGTAATCAGCGATAATAAGCCCGACGGCATTTGGACGGAAGGTGACGGTGCTCTCATTACAGGCAATAATAAGATTATTTCCAACAATCTTGCCGGTAGCGGTACGCTGCAAATGGAGCCAAACACCATGGTCGACATGTATAACTCAAGCATCTTTTGCAATTTGTCGGGTCCGGGCACTATACGGGTCGATATTCATACCGAACTGGTTATTGGCGGTGATGCGGTTATCGACCTCTACAATCCTGATAATCCCAATGCCAACGGTGTTATCGAATGCGATGGTCCAATGCAGGTAACCAATAACGTTCGGATTATTAATGCGAAAATCAACGTCATCGTTGCCAGTGTTGAAGACAATTCGGATATTTCGAATTGTGAAGTCACTGTCAAGTCTACGGCTCCTTATGGACAGTTCTTTATCGAGCCTGATGTTGATGTCACCAACTGCGATTTTCACTCCGAAGGTGACCGTTATATAAACCTTGATCCGTCGGTTCACGCCGGACTGTTCCAGAATAACAGGATTTTTATCACCGTTACTGAAGGTGTTGGCCAGACATGGGGTGGACTGTTTGAGGCACGCGGCCTAAAAGACCTGGTGAGTCATTCGTGTGAACCCAATGAATTTTTGTGCCAGGTGGCGCCGGGCACTATTCCACCCTGTACTTTGACTACATGGACGGTTGAGCGGTTTGAAGTTGCCCCATATTCGAAAATAAATGTGACCAACCGAACGAATTTTCAGCCGCCCTACGACATTGTTGGAGAGGATGAAGTACTTTATGTAAAGGAGCTTATTCTTCGTGAAAACTCTGTTTTAAATACGGGCTTCAATCACATCTATTACGAGACTTTGGTTGTGGAGCCAAACGCTGTTATCAGGGACGAGCCGCTGTTGGGTTTTTCACTGACCACCATAGCTTTTAATAACTTGATTGAATATATTATCCGCGTAAAGGACAACAACTACGAAGATTTCGAAGACCCATGCAATAACAGGATTCATGTAGAAAGGATTGTCGGCCAGCCCCCTGATCCCAACGGTATGATGCGGATGTCTAACCTGCTCGACCGCAGTACCGGTCAGGTTGTTAACGCCCGTGCCAAAGGATTGTTTGCCAAGGCCAACGAAGATGAGATTCTGGTTCAGTTTAAGTATTTATTCGGCACTTCCAATCCCGAGCTGGGAATGGCTGAACTTGTAGTTTATTTGTCTAACGTACCTGAGCTTCTGGAACATAACGATCCGAACCGCATAGAACATTACGTGGAAGTGGCCCGCTTGTATCCACCACCGGTGGGCCAGTATGGTTCGGAGGACTCCAACTGCTTTGGTATCTTTGAAGAGATTGTTTCCACCAGTGATTTGAATTTCATACGGGGCGTCCGCATGGAGCTGGAGCTGGTCGGCCCCGAAGGAACGTGGATACTTATCGATGATTGGGACCCCATGGTTTCGTGTGTATATTGTGGCGATGTCACGGGTGATTTTGGGGTATCACCAAGGGATTATTTGACGGTGCTCGGTGAGTGTGGTGAGTTGAGCTCCGGGACGAGTGAAAGCGGTGCACCGCTGCACTGCCTTGATTTCGGATTCAGCACCGACGGTTTTGTGAGTACGACTGATATGATGGGATGGGACTGGGGGGAATGGCTGGTTTCAGAAGGCACCATAGGTCATTTGTGTTTCGAGCTTTGCCTTACACCTTGTGGTACAGGTGGAGCTTCGGGTTCTGCAGCATCCTTGCCTGAGGCAGCCACATCTTCGGCGGCTGGATCAGCCGGTTTCGCCGGTTCACTCTTGATAGCCGGCAAAAGGTTTGATTCTGCAAACAGGGATTTCCTGAGTGACCGGCTTTACGAATTTAATGAAAGCTATAATTTTGTCGGTGGACCTCATACAATGCCCAATGACCGGGTGAACGGCAAACTCGTTCGAGATAATGACGGACAGCTCTATCAGATTAACCTTGAGGAAGGTTTAGTCGGATTGTCTGATTTCAGTTCAGTTATACCGCGAGGACAAGGATATTCGGTTAGCAGTGAACCTCGATACGGCCTGTCTGCTACTGTTTATGTCGGTTTTCAGGACCAGGCCGAGGATACCTGGGGGCGGCCACTTCTGGATGCTGCCTTTGACTCTGAGGGGGATGTATATATTACGCCGGTGGTAGTTGCTCCTGCTGCAGGTGCACCATATTTGGCTGCAGCCAAGCTTGCATTGGCGCCAGCGGAAACGCCGCCCTATAATGTAATCAAAGTCTATGATGATCCTCCTCTGCCGACAGACAATCAGGACCGTAACAACCTCTCTGAGATTGAGGTTGATGATAACGGTACTCTATACGTCATCAATAATGGTTATTCAAACGGCAGTGATGTGTTATGGGCCTATAGCAGCGAAGGAGGTGTTCAGAAACGTGGGCTTCAGGATATCGGTATATATGCACCGGTTGGACTTTGCTGCTCCGGTTATGATGATTCCCGTCTCTATGTAGCATCTTCACGAACCGAGCCAATCGCCACGTCTGCCACATTGTATGTTTTGTCCACCGCCGACCTTACCCTTTTGCAGTCTATCACTATAAATAATATGGGCCACATAACGGATGTTATCGAGGATCCCCATACCGGTACAATTTGGGTCACCGGCTTTACGATGCCGGAGTATTTGCCCTACCTGCCGGGAGACCTGTCTCTGATGCCTCAGTTTTATCATCCGTATCTTGCTGCGGTTCCTTACGGCGGCAGTGGGCCGGTTGAGGCCACTGAGTTGACAAGTGCCGGTGATTTGGCCCTGCCATTATCTATTGCGTGGATTGGTGCGATCCCGGAGAAATGTGGAGGGGCCGACCTGGACGGGACTGGCGACGTCACCTTTGGCGATTTTGCCATCCTTGCCTCGCAATGGCTTCAGGCTCCGGGTAATCCTTCTGCGGATATTGCTCCGGAAGATATCGGAGACGGCGTAGTCAACAGGCTGGATTTGGCGGTTCTCGCCGACCACTGGCTGGAAACCGGCTGTCTTGATTGACAGTAAGTTTTTAGACCTAATAGCTGTTGCAAAGGGCGCATACAATTCTGTTGTGCCGGGGTTGACTTTTCATGCTCAACAGGTAATATCTTTCTGTGGATATCGATTAATCACAATTTGAGGATGGTGAATTTGTTTCACAGAGAGACGGATTTTATCAGTAGGGAGCAGCGAATATGATGGATAAAAGTAATCCAGGACAGACCTATTATAATCGGCGTGAATTTCTCAGATCAGCAGGCTGGGGGATGGCCGCATTGACCTTGACTGGTGCTATTGGACAATCCCTGCGGGCTTCTCGGGGCCCGAAGTTTACGAGAAGGAACATCGTCCTGATACTCAGCGATGACCACCGTTATGATTTTATGGGCTTTATGAAGGAGTCGCCGGAGTTTCTCGAAACGCCGAATATGGACCGCATGGCGCAGCAAGGCGCACATTTAGTCAATGCGTTCGTCAGTACTTCGCTGTGCTCACCCAGCCGGGCGTCGATTCTTACCGGCCAGTATATGCATCATCATCGCGTTGTGGACAATCAGCGGCCCGAACCGGAGGGGACGATGTTTTTCCCGCAATACCTTCAGAAAGCCGGTTACCAAACGGCCTTTGTCGGCAAGTGGCACATGGGTCACGAACACGATGAGCCGAGACCGGGTTTTGATCACTGGGCAAGTTTCAAGGGGCAGGGTGCCTATTTTGATCCGACACTCAACATTAATGGTAAACGCCGGACGTTCCAAGGGTACACGACCGATGTCCTGACCGACCAGGCGCTGACATGGCTCAGGGATGGTCGAAATACTCGCCAGCCGTTCTTTCTGTATCTCTCATTCAAGGCGGTGCATTATCCCTTCAAACCCGCCAAACGCCACGAGGGCCGTTATGCTGAAGCCCAAGTCAAGCGCCCGGAGACGATGGCCAACACCGAACGCAACTATCAGACTCAGCCACATTGGGTCTGCGAAAGGCGATACAGCATTCATGGCGTTGACCATATGGAGACCGGACAATATGACAATGACCCGGTGCCTTCATTCGATGACCTTTACAGGCAGTATTGTGAGACCGTGCACGGCCTGGATGAGAACCTTGGGCGTGTGCTGAAGTACCTGGACGAGACAGGCCTGAGTAAATCGACGTTGGTGATATACATGGGTGATAACGGCTTCGCGCTCGGAGAGCACGGCTTTTACGATAAACGCGATGCCTTCGAGGAGTCGATACGTGTGCCGATGCTTGCGTATGCACCCGGGATGATAAAACCGGACATAAAGATAACGGAGATGGTACAGAACATCGATATTGCACCTACTCTTTTGGCCACGGCCGGCTTGCAACCACCGAAGTCTGCAAACATGGATGGACAATCCTTTCTGCCATTGCTGAGCGGTGAAGGTGTACCTTGGCGCGACCATATTCTTTACGAGTACTACTGGGAGTGGAACTTCCCCGCCACGCCAACGGTGTTTGCAATTCGCACTGACCGGTATAAGTATATTTATTACCATGGTGTATGGGATCACGATGGTTTCTACGATCTGCAGACGGATCCGCACGAACGACACAACCTGATTAATGTCCCCGCATACCGGGAGCAAATCGAAAAGATTAAGAAACAGCTATTCGACGAGCTTGAGGATGGTGGCGGGCTGAATATTCCGGTACGCCGTCCCATAGGCGAGCGTCTTGACCAGCGCAAAAACAGGCGCTGAGTTTTTTCACCTTTTGGCCTAATTTATCATTTTTGGATTAGCTGCTCCATCTCCTTAGAGCACGTTTGGCTCTCATATGGTAATGAACGCACTTGACTTATGGCAGGATAAGAGTTAAATTAGAATCACCTACATAATTCTTTGTTTGACAGAAAAGGAGTGACAATCGATGCAAAAGCAATTGAATCGTCGTGATTTCCTCAAAAGCGTTGTCTGTACCGGTTCGGGCCTGGTTATTTTATCGAATAGCAGATTGGTACGCGGAACCGAGGCCAACGAGAAGTTGAACGTAGCCGGGATTGGTGTCGGCGGACGGGGTGCTGCGGATGTAAACGGTGCGGCGAGCGAGAATATCGTAGCCTTGTGCGACGTCGACGAAAAGCATGCGGCTCAAACCTTCGAACGGTATCCGGAAGCCAAACGATACAAAGACTTTCGCAGGATGTTCGACAAGATGCACAATAAGATCGATGCGGTGGTTGTTGGTACGCCCGACCATACGCATGCGCCGCCAGGGGTGATGGCCATGAAACTCGGTAAGCATTGCTACTGCGAGAAACCACTCACTCACAGCGTTTACGAGGCCCGCATGATGGCCAAAGTCGCACGTGAGAACAAACTGGTTACCCAAATGGGGACGCAGATTCACGCCGAAAGCAACTACCGTCGTGCTGTAGAGCTTGTGCAAACCGGTACCATCGGTAGTGTACGCGAGGTCCACGTCTGGCTGGGTGCGAACTTCAACGGACCGCCGAAGCCAACGGATATGTCGCAGCCCGATGCTCCCTCAGACAGACCCCCCGTCCCGGAGACGCTTGATTGGGACCTGTGGCTGGGACCTGCATCATACAGGCCTTATCATCCGGCTTATGCTCCTTTCGGATGGCGCTATTGGTGGAACTTCGCGAACGGTCAGTTGGGAGACTTCTTTTGCCATTATTGTGATCTTGCATTCTGGGCGTTGAAATTGCGGCATCCGCTCTCCGTGGAAGCTGAGGGACCTGTCCACCCCGAGAGTGCCGCACGCTGGACGATTGCGCGACAGGAATATCCCGCACGCGGAGAGTTGCCCCCAGTCACATTGACCTGGTACAGCGGTGGCGGCTATCCGGCTTTTGTGCAAGAAGGCAAAGTTCCGCAGTGGGGTAACGCAGTGCTCTTCATTGGTTCGAATGGGATGCTGATTGCCGACTACGGTCGGCATCAGTTGTTGCCCGAGGATAAGTTTGCTGACTTTGAACGGCCCAAGCCATTCATTCCGGATTCAATCGGTCACCACCGCGAATGGGTCCAGGCATGCAAAACAGGCGGACCAACCACGTGTAATTTCGATTACTCAGGTGCGCTGACCGAAGCGGCGCTACTATGCAACGTCGCCCTTCGTACGGGTAAGAAAATCGTTTGGGATGCGAAAAACCTCAAAGCCATCGGCTGCCCGGAAGCCGACGTGTTAATCCGGCGTGAATACCGCAAAGGATGGACTCTTTAATCGGTCCTGAAATAAGTCGCGCCTCATTTGTGAATCTTTGGGATTGATTATCGTAAGCTGCTGTGATAATCATCGGATCATAAGTATTTACTTTTTGTGTGGCACGACCGGACCTCGCCAAACACTGCCTCCGAATGTGGTGACGTACATTACGGTATCGTCTGATGGGTCAAATATCACCCGCTGGATATTCGAGAAAGGCAGGTCATTGAATGCCTCCCAGGTTTGACCGTTGTCCCTCGTCAGCCAAAGGCCGGCACCCGGTGCCCCCTCGGTGAGAGTCATGTAAATCCGCTCTTCGCGTTTCGGATGAAAGTACCCGCCAAAAGTCTGATGACCTTTACGGCCAATACGCCGCCACGTCTTACCGCCGTCTTCGGAACGGTACAAACCGCCGGATTTATCCTCCCAGTTTGAATCACACGTGCCTACGAGGATGATTTTGCTATTCTCAGGATGGACCGTAAAATCTTTAGGATATAAGAATAGCCTGGATGTGTTGACCTTTTCCCATGTCTCAGCGCCGTCTTTAGAACGGTATAAACCCACACCCTCACTCATGAGCGGCTTTCTGTAAGCGGAACGCTTGGCGCATATTATTGCAAAAAGCGCCCCATCCTTATGCAGGATTACACGATAGACTCGCATATTCTTCGGATGGCCTAAGCCTTTTTTCTTCAGTGTCCATGTTTTGCCATCGTCTTTTGATTTATAGACACCTTCCATGAACACTCCGGCATAAAGAATACGCGCATCTTTGGGGCTCTTCGGATCGAGCACTATGGAGGTCACCGGCTTGGGTGGAATACCCTGAGCCTCGTGTTTCCACGAAGTGCCGAAGTCACGTGAGATGCACACTCCACCGGGACGGTTGTGGCCGTGACGCTCGGAGATGATGTTATCGTTGGGGATGTCGTGCACATCAGAGAAAGCGCCCCACATCTTGCCCGGTATGTCAGGATCAAATGCGATCTCATAACAGGTGTTCCGCCACGGGGGCCACGAGTGCTTGTCCCACCATATCCATGTTTTGCCGCTGTCGGTGGACCGTGCAAGGCCGATATCCGTGTAAGCGATGTAATGACGGTTTGTTTGGAAAGGATCAATGTAGTAGTGCCATGTAGTAGTGACCACTAAACCATTGCAAATCCATGCGCAACCGGGTTTGGGTTCTTGACGGGGAGCCGGGTATGTATGGCCATTGAACCATGTGTCACCGCCGTTGTGTGTGATGTAGCATTGACTCCATACCAGGATTAGCCTGTTTGGATCGATATTGCATATAGCTGCTCCGAAGGGCGCATCGCCACCTTTGTAGGATTGGCCTGTAGATGCGGTGAAGTAGTTGGGAGCAACATTGTATTGCTTGAAACGCGGATCCATAAAGAATGTGTCACGCCAGGTCCGCCCCCCGTCATCGCTGCGATATACCGTCTCATGGTGAGGTGGATGGAATCCGGTGCTCGTGTTCATGACGTACACGGTGAGCGGTTTCGTATCTGTGGTCAGAAGCTGCCTGTATTGGGCAATAGAACCGTAGGCCCACTGATCGGCTTTCTTTGTTTCTGTGTTGATGCCCCGACCCATGGCCCACTGCCAGGTCCGGCCGCAATCACGAGAGCAGTAGATGCCCCCTTCGAAAGTACCGTTCTCATCTTTGCCGGGTATCGTACAGTAGAGCATGATGATGTTATTTGTTAAATTGGAACCGCCGGCAAATCCCTGTATTTCTTTGGACGGAAGGCCATTTGTTTTCTCTACCCAAGTTTGTCCACCGTCATCCGAGCGCCAGATGCCTTTTTTTGTGGCGGCGAACATGACAAGGCCTTTGCTGATGCGGTCAAAATGAAATCCTATAACCTGGCCCACGGGTCCATTGCATTCTTTCCACGTCGTGCCCGCATCCAGTGACAGTTGACATTTGCCGCTGCGTGTGCCCACGAGCATCACATTTGGGTCGGAAGGATTTATGGAGATTTCACCATAGAGAGACTCTCTAAGATCGCCGATGGGAGTGAAGGTCCTGCCACGGTCACGGCTGACCTTTAACCGGCCGCCTGATGAAGCGTAAATAATGTCGGGATTTGACGGATGGAAGCCCGGCCGACATCTTGTATCGCTTCTGAGTTGTGCATGGTTAATCATACGCCAGTTGTGGCCGCCGTCCTCGGAGATGTACGCCGCGCTCATATCGCAGTTAAGCATCATAAGGTCCGGATCGGCCCCAGAGATAGAAGGTGAAAACATGCCTCCTCCACCGGATAGGCCGACAGGCTCCCAGGGAACCTGTTTGACAGCCATTGCCGATTGTCCGTAGCATACTGAAATAACCAGCAGCAATAGCAGCCGGGAGCACCTGCCGAACAACGATAATGGACCATGGTTCATAGTCTTCTCCATCCTCATTGTGTTGTTGAGATTTCGCATGTTTTGAGCAAGAGAAACCACGGCGTAACCGTAACGCTATTCAGACCGACAGGGCCGTGATTTGCAAACAGATTTCTCCACAATGTCTAATCGTAAGGAACCAGAGCTGTTCCCAGCCTCCCAAGTGAACATTTCCATTATGATTCTGGCTTGCCGGCGTCATCAGGTTTTTTGGACAGCAGCTTTTCGATTTCCGCCAGCAAAACATTTCCTTCTACCGGTTTCTCCAGATATCCGTCAACAGGCAGCCAGACGGGGTCACCGGCTGTTGGTTTGAAATCTATGCCCGTCTGGTCTTTGACACCCGTGAGCATCAGAATAGGCATGTCCTTGAAATTCGGGTCTTGCTTCAATTCTCTGGCCATTTCAAAGCCGTCCTGCCAGGTTTCCATCATAACATCGAGCATAGTTAAATCCGGGTTCTCAGCCCTGATTTTTTCCATACCTTCGGATTTGTTGGCAGCGGTAAACACAGTATATTGATTGCGTTCCAGAATTGCCTGTAACGAATCTCTGATATCCTTGTCATCATCTACAATCACAATTTTTTTTTGATCCATAATTTACCTCATGGGAATTTATCATATATTTTCCATATCAGATTGCTTTGATTTCCTCGACATGGCTGTGTTTTCAGCAATTCATTTCATTCTGAGAATACAACAATCCTGTATTTGTGTCTACAGGTTTCCCTTTATAAATTTTCTGGAAAGTCAGCTTTTTTGAATGTTCCGGACTTAACCAAGAGAATCCGTGTTCTTGGGTATGGAAATGGTAAATGTTGTTCCCTGATCCTGCCGGCTTTGCACTGAAATTTTACCGCTGTGCCTTTCTACAATCTGCTTTACTATCGATAGGCCAAGACCTGTCCCGTCTCTTTCCAGTTTCCTTGCGTTGCTGGCCCTGAAGAACTCGTCAAATACGTTTCCAATCTCATCAGCGGGAATACCAATTCCTGTGTCGGAAATATTTATCTGAATATAGTCGCCGTCGCTTTTGGCCTCGAAATGAACAGTCTTGTTCTCCGGGGTATATTTGATTGCGTTAAAAAGCATGTTTGTGATCATTTCGTTAATCGAAAAGCCGTCGCCTACGATAATGCCGAGTGAAGGGTCGGTATCAGAAGTTAATGTTATCGATTTATCCTGTGCTTTTCTTTCCACAGTTGCCAGGGCTTTGGAAATACACTCCGACAGGGAGAAGGGGGCCATTTTTAGCTGTCCGCTGAGGCGCATCTGCGTCAGATTTAGTAATTCATTTACAAAATCGCTGAGTTGTGCGGTCCGCCTGCGCGACCTGTTTAGAAAATCAGATTGCTTCTCGTTAAGTGGCCCGGAAGACTTGTCCGTCGCTATGTGAAGACAGCTTTGTATGGCGGCGAGATGGCCCTTTATGTCGTGTGTAACACGTGAGACATACTCATCTTTTATGCGGTCTTTTTCTTTGAGCTGCATATTGGCCTCTCTGAGTGCTTTTTCCTGTTTCTTCAACACAGAGAGAAAAAGATTTTTCTGGGTGAAATCTATCTGCCGGGCGGCCGCTTCAATAAAATCAAACAATTCGTCCGTAGATTTTTTCTCCAGGATATCTATGTATAGCGTATCGATGCTTTCGCCTGACTCGTTTACGCGTGCGGCAAAAACAAGGTGAGGTTCGTGTTCGTCGATAACCGTCAATTCACGTGCCCGGCCGGAAGATGGACGACTGCTTGCCATAACCGGAACATTCGATGTTTGAACTGCGTTAAGGACTCGTCTGGAAAGATGCAGGTGGAAAGCCTGTGGAAGAGGGGTACTTCTCGCCCGGCCTCCGAAATGGCAGGAAAGAATCTCTGGTGAGCCTGACGAGGAGTCAGAACTGCAGGGCAATCTCACAATAGCTACAAGGGTATCCAACATCCTGGCCAAGCGCGTACAGGCTTCAGAATACAGTTCAGAGGGATTGGACAGTTCAAGCAGATGACCGGTGAATTCATTGAGATTTTTCATCAGAGCGGGAGAAAGCACGCTGGTCTTGCCTGGTTGATGGGATACGATATTTTCTTCCGGACCAGCGTCAACAACCGAAATTTTGGTTTGCATCGATGGACCCGGAGCCGTCTTACGGTCGGATTCTTCCGACAGGGACAGTGTGAAGGGGCGGATATTAATCTTTTGTCCGGGCAGGACTGCCTGTGCTGTAACACGGTGCCCTTCGATTAGTATACCGTTGTGACTTTTAAGGTCTTCAACGATCCAGCGGCCAAAGGGGTCCTTGTAAAGTCTGGCATGAAGCCGTGATACATCGCTGTGCTCCAGTATGACATCACAATTCGCGCTTCGTCCCAGTGTAATACCCTGTGGGTCGAGCAAAATACGCCGGGTTTCATCCGGTCCGGATATAATAAGCTTTGTCATTTTCATAATACATTTCCGTTATTGTTATACCGTATATACGATTTTTTTCATTACACTGGCCTGGGCGTTTATCCAAGCCGTTAAAGTAGAAGGGCACTCCTGCTTTGATTTATTGCACTTATGAATCAAAACAGCTACCACTCCAGTCGGCGGATAGCCATTATATGAATTGCCGTTTATAAGTCAATGGAATTATGAAATTTGGCCCAGGTTTTGAAGATGTCATTCCGATTTTTGATGAACATGTAGATGTCCCGTGATAGTGGCATACTATGATTAGGTATTATACATGATCCTCGTGAATTTTGGTGAGAACCTGTTTGCATCGACGTAGTAAAGGTTACACATCATTGTGGAAGGTGCAAATAACAGAAGTATGGACATTTTTAGGGGTGTGACATTCCTTTTACTGCTGTTCCGTTAGGTTCTATTGGCGGGCTAATCTGTTTTTGTAAAGCCTCGAATCCCATTTTATAACCTGCATTCCATCCCTTTTTATAGCCTTCTTGCCATCCTTTTTCGTGCCCTTCCTTGTATCCATCCCTGTTTCCCTTTCCATAGGCTGAGTTGGCCCCTCGTATATAGCCCTTCTCGTAGGCCCTCTCATATTTTTCCTTGTTTTCCATCCCGATGCTCCTTCACTAAAAAAATCAATTGTTATGAAATAGGGATACTGCTGAAAGAATTGCACAAATCCGGAGAAATAGAACAGTATACCTATTCTCCTTCCAGTCCTTTGGAAATGATTTATAACGATGTAATTATATGCCGAATAATCCGCCAATCAAGAAAAAATAGGGGAAATTCGTTTAATTTTTGGTAACTACTGAACCTAAGGAGTGTCTATTCCTCCATATCTCAAAATGATGCTTTAACTGTAGATTCGGGGGGTCAGAATATTTTTCTGTAGAAATGGCAGTAGGGCGTTTTGCCGGCCTTTTTATAGTAATCCTGGTGATATTTCTCGGCGGGCCAGAATTTGCCGGCCGGCGTTATTTCCGTCTGTATATCGTGGCCTTTCTTTTTCAAAATTTCTACCAGTTTCCCGGCTGTTTCTTTTTGCTCTTCGCTCAGGTAGAAAATCGCGGAACGATATTGAGTGCCTATGTCGGGTCCCTGCCTGTTGATTTGGGTAAAGTTGTGTGTTTCAAAAAAGAGCTTTGCCAGTTGTTCATAAGTGGTTTTTAAAGGGTCATAAATTACTTCTACCGCTTCAGCGTGGCCGGTCTTATCCGTGCACACCTGCCGGTAAGTGGGATTGTCCACAAGGCCTCCTGTATAACCGACTGTGGTCGATATGACACCAGGTGCTTTTTGTAAATGGTACTCGGTACCCCAGAAACAGCCCGAGGCGAATATGGCCTTCTCTGTACGTTGTTTTTTGGCTGATATGAAATCGAGCGATATGGAATTGACGCAGTAGCGGGTATTCTTTGGCGTAAAGCCTTCCCCCGCAAAAACATGACCGAGATGGCCCCCGCAGCGAGCGCATGTGATTTCCGTCCGCACACCATCTGCGTCAGTTTGTGATTTTACGGCCCCCGGTATCTGGTCATCGAAGCTGGGCCATCCACAGTTAGACTTGAATTTGGAGGTGGATTTGAATAATTCGGCTCCGCATCGCCTACAGGTATAAATACCCGTCTCGAAATGCTTTTCGAACTTTCCGCTGAAGGGAGGCTCTGTTCCTTTATGAACGATAACCCGCTCCTCCTCTGGTGTCAGTTTGTTGTACATCTTCTGCTCCTTGTAAAAACCGATTTCGTCTATGTAGATATCCGCTTCGAATTCCTTTTTTGTTGCTGCAACAGCGATTGTTTTGAGGTGTTTTCTGTTCAGGGACTTTTTGAGTGAAACCGGCTTGAATTGTTGGAGTGGAATCTTGATTTCCCGCCATGTTCCATTTGTATGGAACTGCGCTTCATAGTATTGCCAGGCAAGTTTCGTGTCCCCTGTTCTAAGGTGAACGGCGTATGGTTCGTTGTTTCCTTTTACTCGTAAGTATATACCGTCAAAGGCACTTGCATCGAAGGGCTTGCCTTTGGGATTTAAATTGCGTCGGACCTGGATAAAGCCGCCGCGATTTTTTAATGAGACCTCACCTTTCAAGTGCAGACAGGAACGACTTTCATGTTCCATAAATTCCATCTTACCGGTCGAGACACCGCCCATGACCTGGTCGGTAATAAAGGTCCATGTGTGTCCAGTCGATGATTTTGTGTTGTCTTTGGAGAAATCATCGATTAGAGCTTTTTCAATCCGGGCCTTAGTTTCCGGCTCTTTGGCAGGGACCTGCTTGTTACATCCAAAATTTCCGCACATGTTCAAAAACAGTACAATGGACGACAACTCGATTACAGCTATATACTTGCCTTTGCTCATTTCCGAAATCCTCGTTTATATTCACAATACGTTCCAAACTATTATACTGTGATTATAAACATCTGTTTGCCCAAAAAAGCTGCACGTCAGCCGAATTTAGACAAATTTCGAGATTGGTCGAGCGGTTGGTCCGTTAGTTTGCGTCGATTTTTTCTACTTGTCTACTTTGTTATAAAGTCCATCCTTCTCGATATGGCGGATTAATATATTGATTGGCCTCATCGCAATTGGTAAAGCGCATGTTCTCGCCGTCCCATTCGAGCTTTCGCCCCAGCATCTTCATCGCGATAATCCCTAATTGGGCAAGTTCCGTCAAAGGCCCGCCGTAGTCAAAGTTTGAGCCAGCCTGCTTATTGTTTTTGATGGCCTGGAGCCAGTCATTGTGATGTCCTCTCACACGTGGCAGGGTTTTGGGCGGTTGTTTGTATTCTTTCATCTTTGTCTCGGGGATTATCCTTACTCCGCCGGCGCCGTGTGATCCGTACATTATCTTACCCTTGTCACCGATGACAATGGCTCCGGTTTTACTCAATTTTCTTCCTTCCTCCAGTTCAGCCGGACGCGGGATCTCTTTCTTACCGCTGTGCCAGAGCAGCTTGACCGGTCCGCGCTTGTCTTTGGCCGGGAACTCGAACGTTATCACCGAGCCGTGTGGGAACGTGTCGGCATGGGCTTTGGGATCATACCCTTCGGCCTGGGCCTGAATGGTCTTCGGGGCTCCAAGGTCCAGCGCCCAAAAGACCGGGTCAACAACGTGACATACCCAATCGCCAATCGTTCCGGAGCCGAAAGGCATCCAGCCTCGCCAGCGACCCGGCAGATACATCGGATTGTAAGCCCGGTATTTGGCCGGGCCAAGCCACAGGTCCCAGTTTAGTTCGGGTGGAATATCGTGTTTTTCACTGCGTTTCGGCAATTGATCAATCTTGCAGTGGTCGGCAGTGCAGCCCGCGTGGACCTCGTATACCTCACCTATCGCCCCGTCCCATATCCACTCACAGAACAGACGGATATGGTGATCTGAATGTCCCTGATTGCCCAATTGTGTTACTATCTTATGTTTCCGAGCGGCTTTCATAAGCTCGCGAATCTCATATATTGAGTGGGCAAGCGGTTTTTCGCAATACACATGCTTTCCTCTTCTGATAGCATCCATACATGCCACCGCATGTGTATGGTCCGGCGTGGAAACTACCACTGCGTCTATCCTGTTATCCATTTCATCCAGCATCCTGCGAAAATCCCGGTAATGCCGGGCTTTGGGATATTTTTCGAACGTTTTGCCGGCTCGTCGCGTATCCACATCACACAGAGCAACAATATTTTCCCCGCTGACTGCATTGAGATTACCTCCGCCTCTGCCGCTAACGCCGATACATGCGATGTTCAACTTATTGCTGGGAGCAGTTTTGCCTGCACCCAAAACGTGTCGCGGCACAATTGTAAAAGCTGCCACACTACCTGCTGTCTTATGCAGGAACTGACGTCGGTTTAAGCGTTTTATTTTTGTTCGTCTCATGTATTACTTACCTCCTTTACCGAAGTTTTACTCTCAGGACACAATGTTGGATGAATCAACGTCCATGGTTTAAAGCTTATCTTTACGATGTACTGTTCTTTTGGGAGATTCTAATATATTTGCAGGCTGATTACAAGCTGTTTAAGGATAGTGTGGGAATAAGATAAGCTGGGAACAAAATGGTAAATGGAGAGAAATCCAAGCAGTTCTCCACAGGCAATATGACAATTAGTTTACTTCCGTGAAGCCTCGATGTGTCAGGGAGCGGGTGTCACCGAGTTTTGGCCCATAGGCCGTAAGGCGAAAAGAATAGCTATAAGGTTTGGCCGGTAAGGTATATTCGGGGTGTGTTCGTGCGCCCCAGCTATCATCTCCACCGACACCCATCTGCTTGTAGTCGATGTTGACGGTTATCATGTCGCGCTGCGGCAGCTCGTGGATGTGCCTGGCTTTTTCAAGGTCGGCCATCGTGTAGGGCCAGGCACTGACATCAATAGTAGGCATGCCGACAGCGATAAGACCAATGCCATCGCGGTCGGTCAGGGACATCCAACGCACATCTGATTTGCTGCCGTTTTCCTGCGACAGAACATTGGTTAGAATCTTACAAGAGTTTTTGAGATGAACCGGAGACAGAACAGCAAGGCTTTTGGAGCCTTGCTGCTTTGTTTTTCAAATACGGCTTTTAAGTTGCAAAATTTTATCTGTGTAAGATATTTCCGCCGGTAATTTGTGATTTTATTATCGGTTTATTATATACATTTTCAGATTACTCCAGCTTCTGAAAAACAACAGCCGGGTGACTAATCCTTCGAAACGACCAATTGGATCGGCTCAGCCTCAACCCTGACATCGGGATTGTAATACTCATAGACGGCGGACTTGGGTGTCTTGGCTTTCAGCGGGTATTTTGCCAGCAGTTGATATTTTATCTCAACCGGTTTTCCATACTCGACTTCTCTTAGGTACACAATAATCTGTCTACCGGTAGTCGAATACTTCTCGATTACTTCCGATTCGACCAGACGGTTCAGTTTGTCAGGTATTAGCGTAAATCCCGGAGGCAGACCGAGGTCTACAATAATCATCTTGGCTTTACCGCGGCGATTATTCGTTACGGTTGCAGTGACATTGATAATATCATCAGAAGCCAGTTGCGTGCGGTCGTATTCAACCTTGATCGTCATAGGTTCCTCTCGATGCGGCAGAACCTTTTTCGGATAGGGCAAATAGTAGCGACCGACCACCTGATATAATAAGGCTCCCTCACCCTCAAATTTGATTGTAATCGTATTGTTGCCTTCGCGTGTGTGGTCTTTGAGGTCGACCAACTGCATTACGTCACTGTTATTATCATCGATCTTCAGTTCGGTAATTTTCTTGTCATTAAATGTCAGCTCGATGGTTGCATTTGCCGTAGCTGTTGCACCGCGTTCGGCCATCAGCATGGCCCGCAAAGCCTGAATAGTTGCCTGTGTTGATTGCCATGTACCGTATGCATCCTTATTCTTCACCAGATAGGTTATGACCTTACTCACTGTGCCCAGTTCCCGGCCGCAGCGTATGAATGCCTGTACGGCAAGGGCGGTTACTTCTATATCACCTGCCGTTCCCGATCCGTGCGTAGGAGTTTCAGACTGTGCTGCCCAGTAGGCAATATCATCTTTCTCTGTCCTTCTTTCGAAAAGCGTCTGTAACACGTCAAGAGTGGTTTTATGTTTAGTATCAACTGTAGCCAGGGCGTTAGCAGTCAGGGCAATAGTATAATTGTCCTTCATTTCGTCGAGGTGTTTCCGCAGGTAGTTTATGCCCTTGTCGACTTCCGGCCCCTCGTAGCCCGTGGATGCCAGTGCCCACGTTATATAGGCGGTATTACGAAAGACATCGTCGGTAAATTTATTTATTGCCCCTTCTCTGATGCCACCGGCGCTTGGCTTATATGAGCCGTCTTGTTCCTGGCATTTTGCCAGCCATTGTTGCGTTCTGCTGATGATGGCCGGATCAACTTCATAGACTTTGCTCATGTCGTAAAATTCCATCAGACCGTATGCCGTCAGGATACGGTGGGCCGGTGCCTTGCCGAACCACTCGAATCCGCCGCCCGGCACCTCGTAAGAGACGAGCCGCTGGTAACCGGTATTGATGAATCCTTCCGCCTTCATCTGCAGTTCCGGTGTGATTTTCCCTGTCGTCTTCATATAGTCCAGCACAAGAATATTCGGATATGTCACCGAAGATGTCTGTTCGAAACAGCCGAATGGCATCCTCAGCATCTTTTCAAGTCCCTCGGCAACTTGACTTAATACGCCTGGATAAATCTTGATGAAAATCTTGCTGGCATCATCGATGGCCCCGTCGGGTATCGTAATTGTGTGGGTAATTGTTCCTGCCAGCCGGCCGCTTTCGCTGACCAGATGTTCTTTTCCGTCCGGTACAATCTCCACGGTCCGTGCCACTGCATCGCTTTTCTTTGTACCACGGGCAGTTACCGTAAACTTTTGAAAGCCAATTTTGCGAACCGTGATGGGGAAATATACCGCCCTTACTTCCGATGGACCGAGTGTTACCGTCTTTTCCGCCAGACCTTCGAGTTCGAACCAGTCTTCTTTCTTAACCTGTAGTTGAATCTTCTGGTCGGTTTTCAGGTAGTTGTAGATGGCTATCGGCACGTGGACCTGGTCGTTCTGTGTCAGCGAGACAGGGAAATCAATATCTACGAAAAAGTCCTGAAATACCCGAATCCCCTCCGTAGTAGAGCCAAGCTGGCCCGCAACTGAAGAAGCCATGCACGTCATTCGCCATGTGGTGATGGAATCGGCCAGTGGGATATCGAGAATAGCATTACCCGCTTCATCAGTAATGACGGCGGGATTGAAGTACAAGGTTTCCGGGAAGTATTCGCGTATTCGAATCGGTTCGGCGGATGGCCCTCCAGCTTCGTCGGTGGGAGCAAGACCGCTTTTGGCTTCTTTTAAAGCTAATTCTGCCATTGGTCGAGCTGCATTCAAGGCTGCAAAGTCGAACCTGTCTTCAAAATCTCCAGCAACTCCTCCAAAGCGGAGGAGTCTTCGACCATTTCTTTCCTGGTTGGTAATAAATGGTACTGTTACATCATCAATAGTATCCCATTGGCTGTCGATACCTGCCGAGGAAAGCATAAAGCCATGATAGTTCTGACAGTTCTGGCACCAGTGACCGCTGATCTTCATTGCCCCGCCCCAGGGATCGAGGATATCCGCTTTTGTCAGATAACCTTCCTCAACCAGCAAATCGAGCTTTATTCCTTCTTGATAGCGTTTTTGAAGGTTTTTGCGGTGCTTGTTAGAGAACTCGTTAAGCGCTTTTTGAATCTTCTGATATCGCGGCATTATATGCTGGGTCATTTTTTGTTGAAACGCCTGCGCCTTATTGTCACGTTCGTATGTATTGACGTGCAGGGGATAGTCACCTACTCCCTTTGCTGATGCAAGCAGTACGCAGGCTGCAGTATCACGGCGGGCCTCCAAAGCCCGGACATCCACGACCGGCATCGGCGGCGGGCAAATACATGTATCCAGTTCATAGCCGTGAATTTCATAACGTGGTGTGGCAATCTCCTTTTCCAGGTAGAAATAGACTTTCTCCAGTCCCGGCTGCATCTCCTGCAGCGCAAAAACGGCTTCATCAACTACCATAACTCCCAATGCCGATGCTACACCCTTGCCACTTTTGTTGGTTACTTTAAATTTCAGCTTTGCTTCAGTACCCGGCAGGTATGTCTCGCTGTCACTGCTGATCTGGATGCTTAAATCATCCGCCGGGTCCACCAGCACAAGTCGTCGGTCACGGACAATCACACCATTTCTTCCAATGAAGTAGGCGTTGATTTGGACTGTGCCAGCTAACATCGCGTCCAGAGTGATTTTATCACTTGTCCTGCCGTTTTTAAGCTCCAGCGTTCGAGTCAAATAGGTCTGGCGATCCTTGATAAGATCCAGGTACACGGTCCCTCTCTTGCGTGTGGAAAATATCGATAGCTCTGCCTGCTCACCTGTTCGGTAAAGGGATTTGTTTGTACGTAGTAAAATCGAATCATCATCCAAGCTTTTCTTTGTTTGTAGTTCAACGCTGGCCTGACCTGTGTGGCCCTGTGAATCTTTGGCAGTCAGCGATATCTGAACTTTTTCTTCATTCTGTGGTGTTAGCTTGATGATACCGAAACCGGCTTCATCAGTTTCAATCGTCACTTTCCTGCCGTCTGGAGCCTTCTCCCATGTTACTTTACAGGTCGCTGGTGTTGAGTCTGCATAGGTAGTAACTATATAAACCTTATTTTCCAGATCAGGAATAAGCTCACCGCTTTCAGGCACGGCTGCAACGATAATCGGTGAAGCAGTCACAGGGATGTTCTTGGTTATAGTTTCCTTGTGGTCCGCAGTATCAATGACAGCTATTTCAAATTTGGCCGACGCCTTCCCTGCTTCCAGCGGCTGACCTACAAAATGTTTCGGCAGGTGAACCTCGAAGGTATAATGTCCTTTTTCATTGGTCTTGCCCTCGATTGACTGGAAATCCACATAAGCTACATCGAACTTCGCGCATTTTATCTCCACCTTGCCCCCGGCCACAGGCTTGCCGAAGAAATAATCCACCTGTATCTCGCCTTTAACAGTCTCGCCGGGCTGATAGAAACTGCGGTCGCTATTGAAGTTTATCTTGAATTTCGGCAGTACGTAACGCTCAACGGTTACGGTTTTTTCTTCTTTCATACCGGCTGCGATAGCACGAATACGATAGGTACCTATATTCAGCTCATTGGCCAGAACAAAGTCGGCGTGCGAGATGCCGAAGCGGTCGGTCTTTTTGCGCACCTTG
>SMTZ1_10000837_pt1 | contig 29936 bp, 24 predicted proteins | sample DeeMarSWOR136_30_FD_25667 | JGI IMG/M metagenome (IMG submission 25667) | reverse complement strand
AATTCTTACCAAGATATCAACAATTTTCATTCTCACTGAACGATTTTCTGTCTCCTTGAGTGTCTCTACCAAAACGGGAACGGAAAATTCAGACAGTGAAGTCAGCGCCTCTCGTGCTTCTGTAAACGTTCCTGGATCCCAAAGCAGAGAAACCAATTCAGTAATGTAATTTCGGTCTTTTATTTCACTTATGACCTTAATCACCTTTTTCTTCTTTTCCAATAGTGCAACATCTTTACGCAATAGATGTTTCCCGAACTTCTTGGATACAAATTGTATTACATCATCTCTTTTTAATTTTTTCACTCTCAAGTAGATCGCCTTCAATGATTCAAGGGCTTTCATAAACGTCTTCATTTCTGTTTCTGCATCTGCCATGGTATCGAGACGATCGATCAATAGTCTCATCAAATCATAATCCTCTGCCTCAAAAATTCGATCAGCGAATTTCATTAAATCATCTATAGCTTTAATTCTCTCTTCATGTGATTGGGAACGCAAATGTGGAAATATTGTTCTCATTTCTGCTTCTAGGCTCTTGCTCATAAATTTGTCTGCCGCTTTTTTCCCTTTTGTTGTTTTAAATTCAGTCATCAGCCTACCAACGACTTTTTCAAAATCTAACTCTGGTACAGTAACACGTAATGTGGATAAAATACCCGGCAATTTTGATCCAGTAACACTCTTTAAGATATCAATAATTTCCTGCTCAGCCTCTGGCGATTTTTCTCTTGCCTTTGTTGATACAATATCAATAATATCTTCATCAGACATTGTTGGCACCAGGCTTTTAAAAAGAACACCAAGTTTTTTGTTTTCTGTCCTATATTTGACGACGTTCTTCTTAATAGTAGGTGATAGTGCAGATAGCATGCGTGAAAATACCATGGAATATTCTGCCCACCTGTCCTCACCATATTGATCGGCAACCATAAGGGCAAGTTTCTCTAATCCGGCTACAATCTTACCAGTCTGCACAGTGGGTGCTTCTGTACCCGCAATACCAATACTTGTCAGAAAGTTACTCAGTTCTTTAACTCTCTCCTCATCAGTCATTGTTGGCTGAGCAACTGATAAAGATTCCAAAAATTGTTCCCAATCCATTGACTGACCTTCCTTGTCTGAAGAGATGACACCGACTCTGAATTTATTGACCACAATCCCCTTAACACCTTTTACCCTCATCAGCGCCACAATATCACCATAGTCAGTAATATCTGCAGGTGTTGCAGCCATTGCCGAAAAGTACTCTTTTATATCTTCTTCGGACAAATCAACATTAAAGGTTACACTTTTAACTCCAAGTTGGTTGAACCTATGAACAAGATTTTTTATAATCGGCAATCGTTTTGAATCAAAACGCTGATTTCCTATCATTATTATATCTTCAACAACGACTAATGATATGGACTCCTCCTCTATCGGTATCTCTTTTAGAAGAATCCTTAATCGTTGGACAACGGGAATTAATGAAGGATGTCCCTTTGGGTAAGTCTTGGAGATATTCATACCCAGGCCAATCTGTTTTATTAGATCATTGAGATAAGGTGTTGAATAATCAGCCATATTATCTTATTTTATATTCATAGGCCTTCACAGCAATAGAATCCTCAACGAACTCACCGACTTCACTGAAACTAAAAAAGGCCTTGCTCACTTGATACAAATTTTCACAAACGAGCATTGTATTTTCAAGTGCATTCTTTTGTAGTATTTGAGACTTCCTGAACCCTTTCGTGACAATTGACGCATTATGTAAATCGCCGTAATAATTGAATATCGAAGATGGGTCCATTGCCGCTCCAATCTTCAAGCCCACTGGATTTTTCAGATGTTTTTTTTCGTTAAATACAGACAATTCTTTTAGCATATCTTCTGCAGCAAAAATAGCCATATGTGGTGCAAAATCTGATTCACGTGGAAATCCAAAGACACTCACCACTTCATCACCAATAATCTGATAGATCTTTCCTTTATACGAATCGATTATCTTTGAAAAAAGATCGAAAATCTCGTTGAGGAACGCCATTACATCCTCGGCAACCATTGTTTCACTCATTCTTGTGAACCCAGAAAGATCTGCACGCATAAATACCAATTTTACGTAATCTTGCGGTAGTTTACCCTTTTCTCCGAGAAAATAGCCACACCAAGGACAAAAGTAGACTAATTCCTTTATTTCTCTGTCACAATACGAACACTTCATTTCCTCAGAGCTCAAGTAGTTTCAAATATTCAGGTTTGCGGCTAAAAAATTCACGATGCTCATCATTCAATCTGTATTTTAAATCATCGAACACAAGCAATGCCTTTCTGCCATAATACCGTGCACGCTCAATATCATCTTTCTGAATATGTAGTTGAGTCATCACATATAATGCGACAGCTATAAGTGGCTGCAATTTTGTCTTCTCTGCAATACTAAAGGCCTCTTTTGCATGATCTAAACTAGATTCAACTTCTATTAGCGATAATACATTGTGACACCAAAATTCGATTTCTCTTTGTTTGAATTTCTGTGCAGTCTTAAGAGCACCTATCACATAATCATGTGCTCTCTGATAATCTGACTCGTGGTAAGAAACCATTGCCTTTTTTATATTGATTTCAGCAAATAAATTTTCTCTAATCATAAAAGTCACTTTATCATCGGCACGTTTCAAATATTCGTGTGCCTTCTTCGACTCACCATTTATTGCGTGAATTACTGCTAAATCTAATGCTGATCTTAAATAAGACTCAACACTTCCAATCTCATCTGATGCTTCAAGACAATCTACTAAAAGATCTCTAGCTCTATCTAAATTTCCAATTCGGTTGTTGATATCGGCGATGATGTATTTAAATAAAAGACGCCACCGCACATTATCTTCCGAAATCAAATCATCAAGACCATATTGTAAGTATTCTAAGGCTTGCTCGTAGTTGCCCAAACTTCTATGAAGATGCGATAGATTATGTAAACATAATATTTCACTCTTTCTTATGTTATGGGCCCTAGCAGTATTCCAACTCAAATTATAATGAAGAATGCTCTTTTCATACTCACCTTTGGTTTGGTAAAGAATACCCAAATCGGAGTACAAAACAGACAATACCTCAGGCGTCTTTTCATCACATCGCTCAACACCAGCAAGTAATAACTCTTCAGCCTCTGTTAATTTATTGATCAAAAATAGCGCATACGCATAACGTTCTGTAAAAGCGATTTCACCTTCAAAATCTTTGTCCTGACGAACACCTTGCAAACCTTGATCAGCAGTTTTTATCATTCGTTTAATATCAGATGTAATTTCATAAATATCGGTCAAATTCAATAAAGAATCTCTAACCAGATCTTTACCGACCTGATTTTCTGTATCTTTATCCAGTTTGAGAACAGTCTGATAAAACTGCTTAGCCTGTTCAAGAGCATAAAGATTCTTGGCTTTATCACCTGATAGCTTTATGTAGTTTGCAGCTTTCTTAAAATTTTCGCAAGCCATGTAATGATGGCCAACCTCCTCGTAAAAATCGGACAATTGCTCAGCATATACCTCTTCAAACAGCGTAGCGACCAATTGATGTATTTCCTTCCTTTTTCTCAAAGGTAGCACAGTGTAGGCTGCGTCTTTTAGCAAATTATGTCGAAAAACATATACTGGATCTCTATCATCCTTCGATTGAATAATATATCCTTCTCGAATGAGGAAATTCATTTGTTCATTCAGATTTGTACTTTCCAGCAATCCTTTCAGGATACGAAGACTGAAATTGTAGCCTATTACAGACGCAAAATCAATGACAAGCCTATAATTCGAGGGAAGTGAGTCAATAGTCGACATAACAACACCATACAGGTCATCAAGAAAAGGTAATCGTTGTTCTTTCTCTAAGAACCATTTTCCAGAAATCTTTTTTATTAATTTACTACGCTTAGTATTGCGCACGGCCTCAATGGTAAATAGAGGATTACCACCGGCGGATTTATACATGAAATCAACCAACTTTTCATCAACATCCTCAAGCATGAAGCCAACCAAATCTTTTATATCCTTTGACGAAAGGGGCATCACATTAATTTCTTCAATTTCAGCATCTATGTTTGTCACAAACTCTTTTGAAACATTAACCATAAGAAACATAATCGGCTCGTTTTTGAGCTCAGAAATCAAATAGGCAACTAAATACTTCGACATCTCATCTGCCTTGTTAAACTCTTCAAAAACTAAAACTAATGAACAATCCTGACATTCATGTTTGATAAGATTCTTTATTGAAGTATATATCTCCTCGTTTATAGAAAGCATCTCATCATGTTTAAGTCTCTTTAGATCTGTTAAAAAGAGATGTCGCAAACCCTTCGCATATATCGGCAATAGACCTTTTTGAATTACACCATCATTGATCTTATTCGTCGTTACCTCTTTGCTATCAAATTCATTCAGATTAAAATATCTTCTCAGCAGAAATTTGAAAGGATAGTATGGCGACTGGATTTCAACAGAACAGTGTGTTTCAATAAAATTTAAGGAGTTATCGTGGGATAAACAGTTTTCGAACTCTTCTTTGAGTCTTGTCTTGCCAATGCCCATCTGACCTGTAATTATACAAAATTTCGCTTTCTTGTTTTTGAGTCCATATGCAATGTCCATCAGTCTCTTAAGTTCTGCCTCACGCCCAAAAAACGGAATCTTGGGCGAAACTACAATCTGCGATTCTTCCTGCATATCTTTGATCAAATAAACATCAATCTTGGCAGTTTTACCTTTTACACTCCGCTCTCCCACGTGTTCAGCCTCAACATACTCCGCAATTCTGTTATAAGTGTTTTCACTCATCAAGATTTCATTAGGCGGGGATATTTCAGTTAGACGAGCAGCGGTATTGATCGTATCACCTATGACAGTTAGAAAAGAAAATTTTTCTAAGATATAGCCAAAAAAAGCGCGACCAGTATTCACACCCATAGTGAGGTTGACATTACGTAGAATCTCCATTTTCTCTTTCTTTTTCTTCCACCAATTTCTTACCTGCCAAGCACAACGAAGAACCCTCAACGGATCATCTTGATGTGCTTTAGGCGCCCCGAATATCGCCAATACTCTGCTATCAGGAATGATGAGATTAGATGTACCATCAAAGCTTTTGATGACATCGCCAATTTCAACCATGCATTCTCGCATACGAAGCATGATGTCAAAATCAGAATGTTCACCGACCAGTTGCTCAAATCCTCTAAAGCCCACAAAAAGTACTGACAAGATACGTGATTCTCCGCCCCATAATTTCAGTCGGTCTGAGGCAGATTGCTGTGTCGATTCACGACTAATATGTAAACCACAATTAACGCAGAATATTACCTCATCATCTACAGCCTCATGATTGCAGTATGGACAAATCATACGCGCACCAACCTTGGAGAAGCTATAATCGTTTTTCTTTTGGAATATAATCGTTTAACATATAAATGCATAAATTATTATAAACATATTACATAAACTGTCAAGATTTTTCAAGTATTCGCTCTTGATTAGGTGTTGATTCTTCAATATAATCAGCATATGCAGAAAGAGAATATAAGAAGATTCTCGTTGGCCTCAATGAAAGAGGTGATGATGAAATTAGGAACTGAATCATACCATGGTGAACAAATATTCCAGTGGATATGGCAAAAAAACGCCGAAGACTTCTCTGTTATGACGAACATCTCCAAGGAATTTAGAGAATCTTTGGCTTTAAAATTCTTGATCTCTGGATTAAAAATAGAAGAAATATTATCCGCGACAGATGGGTCGAAAAAGTACAGACTCAATACAGAAGACAAAAAGATGATTGAGACAGTCTTTATCCCTGAAGCAAAAAGAAATACAGTCTGCGTCTCGACACAAGTAGGGTGTCCGTTAAATTGTAAATTTTGCGCGACAGCACTAATGGGTTTCAAAAGAAATCTTAAAGCCTACGAAATAGCTGATGAAATCTGCATTGTCCAGAAGAATACTAACAAAAAAACTACAAATATTGTGTTCATGGGAATGGGAGAACCCCTATTGAATCTGAAAGAGGTAACAGATGCAATCGAAATCACTAGTTCATCAATCGGCCTCAGTATTAGTCAAAGGCATACGACCATATCGACCGTCGGGTTAATTCAAGGTATTCGTACATTATTGATGTCCCCACTCAAAGTCAAACTAGCGATCTCCCTAAATTTCCCTGATGAAGAGATGCGGAAGGATATGATACCGATAACTAGGGAAAATCCTTTATCTGAATTATTGAAGTGTGCAAAAGAATATTCGTTAAGGAAGAATATGGTCACTTTTGAATATGTACTGATTGACAAAATAAACGATACAATAAAAGACGCGCGCAGATTGATAGGATTACTCAAAGGGATACCATCGAAGATCAATCTTATTCCCTACAACCCGTGTCCTGCATTACCTTACAAATGTCCTTCTAGGAAAAGGATGGTTAGATTTTATGACTATCTGCTTACCTCACATCATACCGTTACTTTGAGAAAATCTCGTGGTCAGGAAATTCAGGCGGGATGCGGGCAACTTGGAGTCCGGCAATTAAAATGAAAAAAATCGTGCAGGCGCATCTATTTGTTTCAGGTACTGTTCAAGGTGTATTCTTCAGATCATATACTCAGGAGGTCGCAAGAGGTTTGGACCTGACTGGCTGGGTAAGAAACCTTCGGGATGGCAGAGTAGAGATTATGGTTGAAGGACCAGAGGACAAAGTCAAAAAACTCATTGAGTGGTGTTATACAGGACCGCCATCTGCATCTGTTGTTGATATTGAGACTATATGGTTGACAGCAACGGGCAGATTTACTGATTTTGATATAAAATACGAATCATGATTAGGCAACTACTGAATCATGGTCGGAAAGGAGTAAGTAGATAATAAATAGCCTATCATAAATCAATTCATCTCAAATAAACTGATTTAGATCATATGTTTTCTATAAAATTGAATATGCTTCTCGGCAATAGCCTCCCAGCTAAAATATCTGTGAATTGTTGCACTCCCCTCATTCCCTAGATGTTCTGCCAAACTCCTATCTTCCAAGATCCTGATTATCGCCTCAGCGAATCTAACTTCGTCTGCAGGATCCACTAATAAACCATTTTCACCTGAATTTATTACAGTTCTGATACCACCAAATTTGGAAGCAACAACGGGTATAGCACATGACATGGCCTCTAATACTGTCATGCCAAACGGTTCAAAAATCGAAGGCAACACAAATACCTGAGCCTGCTGATAATAGGTAACAAGCAACTCATCAGGTATATAACCCACAAAACGCACTCGGTCCTGCATCTTTTTTTCATTTGTGATGCGTTTCATGGTTGATAGCACTTCCTTTTCTGTTTGTTGTGGCTTGGGCGATCCGCCGCCAATGACGAGGTCAACATCAGGTATTCTATCTTTCACAATATCAAAGGCCTGAAGCAGGAGATCGTGTCCTTTATTGGCATCAATACGACTGAGACAGAATATATATTTATTGGGCAAGCCGGCCTCTATTTTCTTATCTTCGGGCTTTGATGGGTGAAAAGTATGCACATCGACACCCGGTGAGATCACGGTAATATTATCAGAGGAAAATCCGTACAATTCATCAATCTTTTCTCTTTGAAGTTGTGTTGTCACAGTTTGTGCCCTTACTGTTTTGAAGATACGAAGTTCCTCGGCTATCCGATGTTTGAAATTGTATTTTGCCTCCATCTCCACAGAATCTCCACGCATCTTTTCGCGTTTCCAAGCCCCTATTGAATGAGCAGTGAAAAATACAGGTTTGTGAAATATTTCTCCGATATCAATTGCCACAATTCCTGCATCCACATAATGACCATGAAAAAGATCATAATCGAGACTCTGTTTCTTAATAAACTGTACCATATTTGCCGTCAGTTCAGGCAGGACATCATATATCTTTTCTTTTGGAATGAATTCCCAGGGACCAGCAGGTATTCTTATTACCCTTACGTCGGAATATGCTGGCACGAATTCAATCTGCCTTCGTGACTTCTCAAACCACCGCGTATAAATATCAACTCTTATGTCATTTGAAGCAAGCGCCTTTGCCAACTGAAGCACATATACAACTTGCCCCCCAGTATCCGTCTGTCCTAGTTGAGGGACTGGATCGAAATACCCATGTGTACTCAACATACAAATATTATTTAACTTACTCACTCTTCTTCTTACTCCAGTGTGCATCGTAGTCATTTGTGATAATTATATCAGCAAAAGGTTTATGTGTTGAAATAATGCCATGCTCGATCTCAAGCACCTGCTCTAAAAAATCATCTTGCTCTTCTCGTGCCCTCTGTTTGCGCGCCTCTTTGCTATCAATGTAAGTCCGATCAATGAAAATATGTTCATGAACATTCTTCAATAGCATTGTATAAGTACCCTCTACTATGATCACTCTAACTGCTGTAAAATTAACAGTTTCTTCTGTAATTCTATCCTCATCAAAGATAACCAATGGTTTGTTGATAACCAACTTTCCCTCTAGCATTGCCTTAAGGTTTTTATCAAGTAGCTCAATGCGGACTTCAGACGGTCCGACATGATCAATATTATTTCTACGCATCTGTGCATTTGTCTTGGGTGGATATACAAAATAATCGTCCTGTTGAATGATAACGCTTTTCATGCCATACCGCTTCGATAATTCTTCAGAAAAAACCGCAGCGATCTCTGATTTACCACTTCCTGACTCACCTGCAATAGCTACGATAAAAGCTTTCTGGGATTTGATGATAAGAGGAAGAAGCAACGATAATATACAACCAGCCGCTTTTCTATGTTCCTCTCTTATAACGAGTCTATCACCCTTCATTAGCAGATCATGTTGTTTTCAATCATTACTATTTTTTGGGAGAATTCATCTAATCGCTCCAGCATCCTCGGCTTTATCCCTCCTTCATTTACTTTTGCTCTTTGTATCTTACCAAACGCCCGTCGTCAAATACTCATGCATTGATAGTGCTGCGATTCTACCATCACCCATTGCTAAAATCACTGTGGCACCACCTCGCACTACATCACCACCAGCCCAGCAACCTTTCTTCGACGTCTTGCCGGTCTTTAGATCCACCTCTATATTCCCCCATTTTCCGATCTTTAGATCAGACGTTGTCTGAGGAATTAAAGGATTTGGACTCTGACCGATTGCACATACTACGGTATCAACCTTTACGATAAAATTAGAACCATCGATTGGCACTGGTCTTCTCCTTCCAGACTTATCAGGTTCACCCAATCTCATCTTGATACACTCCATCTCTCTTACCCAGTCATTCTCATCTCCAATATACCGCACTGGCAAAGTCAGTATATCAAAAATAATCCCCTCTTCTTCTGCATGATGGATCTCTTCGTTACGTGCCGGCATCTCTTTGTGCGAACGTCGATATACAATATGAACCTCCTCAGCACCGAGTCTCAACGCAGTTCGTGCGCAATCCATTGCAACATTACCGCCACCAATCACTGCAACGTTCTTACCTCGCACGATCGGTGTATCATATTCAGGGAAGAGGTATGCCTTCATGAGATTCGAACGTGTTAGATACTCGTTTGCGGAATAAACACCATTTAAGTTTTCACCCGGTATGTTCATAAACCATGGTAGGCCTGCACCTGTGCCAATATATACACCATCGAACTCTTCCAAAAGCTGATCAATTGTTGCCGTCTTTCCAACAACAAAATCCAATAACAATTTCGCACCACATTTAACAAGGTAATCAACTTCTCGATAAACAATCGCTTTAGGTAGTCGAAATTCTGGAATCCCATAAACCAAAACACCACCGGGTTTGTGTAGGGCCTCGAATATCGTAACAGCATGACCTAACTTAATCAAATCTCCGGCAACAGTCAGTCCCCCGGGACCAGCACCAATTACTGCAACCTTTTTTCCAGTTGGAGAAGGAATCTTAGGAATAGAAAGTTCACCATGCTTTTGCTCCCAGTCAGCAGCGAAACGTTCTAGTCGACCAATCGCCACTGGTTCGTACTTTTTTGCGAGAACGCAGACCTTTTCGCACTGATCCTCTTGTGGACATACCCTGCCGCATACTGCAGGAAGCACATTTTTCTCTTTCAACTTATTGATGGCGCTACGAAAATCCCCTTTGGCAATAAAATTGATAAACCCTGGAATGTCAATCTCTACGGGGCATCCCTGAATACATGTAGGTCTCTTGCACTGTAGACAACGGCTTGCCTCGTGCATAGCTTCCTCTTCATTATAGCCAAAAGGGACCTCATCATAGTTCTTGGCACGTTCTTTTGGCGGTTGCTCGCGCATTGGAGTTTTTTTTGGTATTATTTTTTTAACCATATTTCTCACACTCATAGAAACTTAGAGAATGACGTTCCTCACCGAGATAGATCTTACGTCTTGACAACAGGTTATTCCAGTCGACCTGATGCCCATCGAACTCCGGTCCGTCAACACATCCAAACTTAGTCTCACCACCAACAATCACGCGACATACACCACACATACCTGTAGCATCAACCATGATCGGATTCAAACCTACGATAGTCTTGATGCCAAAAGGACGGGTCGTCTCACTCGTCAAATACGTAAGATATGTACAACCCTGGGCATACACCATATCTACTTCATTCTTTTTCAAGTAATCGATCAAGAAATCGTTTACGTGTCCTTTGAATCCTCTAGTCCCATCACGTGTAATCTCGTGAAGCTCATCACTATATTCAATAAGTTTATTCTGCCAGTAAAGCAAAAATTCACTGCGTGCTTCGATTATTGTGGTCACATAGTTCCTGTTCTTCTTAAACATCCGGATGATAGGATGAAGTGCTCCGATTCCATAACAGCCACCTACACACACAACTTTTTTTTCTCTGATTACTTCGGTTGGTCTACCAAGAGGTCCTGCAAGAGTTGCTATTTCATCACCCTCCTTTAAAAGTGCCAACTTGCTTGTGGAGGTTCCCACAACCATGAACAGCATACTAACGCTTTTATCATCCCAGTCTACAAGGTTCAAAGGAATGCGTTCGCCTTTTTCATCAGCTCGAACCACAACAAACTCGCCGGCTTGGGCATTTCTATGGATAAAATCTGATTTCACAACTAACAAATGAATATTTGGAACCAGCTGTTCGCGTTTTATGACTTGATACATTCTAACTCTCCATTGCCCTTTCAAGCCTTTTCTTGAAGCCTTCTTCTACCTTCTCATGCCCTATTTTTTTATACATTCAACCCTCACTGCTCCGTTCCTTACAATACCCATAGATGGAAGGTAATAGACAAGCAAATTATATTCTGGCATATCATCAGTAAGTCTTGCTGATGATTCAAATTTCATATCTTTACCTATTATTCTGATATGTGCACCGTCTTTGATTCCTAATGTCTCCGCAGTACTACTATTTATCCAAACATGATTGTCACCGCGTAATCTTTCAAATCCCCTCATCAGTTCAGAAAGAGAATAACTCCGATACGAATAACAGTTTTCTCTGACTGTCAAATGAAATGGATATTTCTTACTCAACTTTGCATTCTTGAAATAGTTGCTGATCATTCTCTTTCTCTTTTTTGGTCTGTAATCACTCATACTGCATTTTAACAATCTGCCAATTTCTTTCACTATCCAGTCGTCAGGTCTTGCCTTGCCCAAAGGTTCAATCACCCTGCGCAATCTTCTCTTTTTGCCCTCGATATTTATGACACTGCCATTAGTTTCGGCAAACGTAGCTGTTGGCAAAAATAGATCAAACTCAAACCGCGGCAGAAAACAATCCTGTACGATAACGGTCTTATATTTCTCAATAAATTTGGGGACAACACCTATTAAATATAAACATTCAATATTTTTATTTTGCAATAAACTTTGAGCAGAACAGTCTACGCCCATTTCAAAGATCTTTAAAGCGTTGATGTTACCATTTACTTGTATTGTCTTAATCGTCTTAGGGACATTAATATCCTGACAATTAAAGGGATTGTACACTAGGTAAACATCTCTACCCCTCAACATATCTTTGCCCAAATCTATATCCCTGACAGAAATACCTGTAGTGTTAGTCCTCTTCTTGTCAAGAACAAGTTGTAAGACTTCATCTTCTTTTCCGGGCCTGGGCGTAAGTCTAAGATCAGCGATCTGAGTTAAATTGGTATCGAAGGCGTCTATTGCAATAATAATCGGTTTCATTCTCAACTGCGATGTCAAGCGTAAGAATAATGGAGAAAAATCACTGATGACATCAGTATTTATTATAATGAAAGCGACTTGACCTTTAATCTTTTTCAATGACAATGGCTCTACTTTTTCTGGCAGTGCAGATACCGTACTGAGATGAACGCAATTCAAGAAATCTGCAAGTGTATAGATTTTATTAATCGCCTCGATCGTTAATTGAGGAGAATAAATGATCCCCGTTTTGCCTCTGTGGTCACTAAGTTTCAGGGCAGTATTTTTCAATACCTCTGCCCAATCAACTTCTACGACACGGTTTTCCTTCTTTAACATTGGTGCAGTGACACGCTTGGAATTATGCACAAGAGGTGCAATCCCGAAGCGACCACGTACACATATCTGATTATTATCAGGTACCGAACTTGTCATTCCGTCTTTAGAAACATTAACCTTAATTGCGCAACCTATACTACATAGCACGCACGTTGTTTTTACTGATCTGTCCGGCAGACCTTTCCATTTGCCATATCGCTCGCGTAAAGCACCCGTGGGGCAAACATCGACACACGCCCCACAGAACTGACATCCAGTCTCAAGATGAGGAAGACCAAATGCGGTACCGACGATGGTATTAGGTCCGCGATAATGGAAATCAAGAGTTCCCACACCCCTTACTTCTCGGCAAACTCGAACGCATCTACCGCAAAGAATGCATATGTTATAGTCGCGTTCAAAAAATGGATCGAATTTCTCAACATCGAGATTTCGATATGCAAACTCAAAGGGTATCTCTTTGATGTCGAAATATTCAATAAGTTTCTGCAGCTCACAATCACCATTGCGTGGACAGAATTTACACCCGAAAGTAATAGGTGTTTTTTGGATACATTCTTGATACTGAGCGCATTCTTCTTTTCTTTCACAAATCAAGCAGGCATGCGGATGTTCTGAGAGAATAAGTTGCAAGGAAAATTTGCGCAATTTTTTCAGCTCAGGAGTATCTGTCTTAACCACCATGCCATCTTTGGCTGGCAATGTGCAAGAAGCGATTGGTCCTGACCAACCTCGTACTTCAACTAGGCACAATCTGCAGCCTCCATATGGAGTGAGTTCCTTGTGATAACACAATGTTGGGAGGTAAATACCATTCCGCAGCGCAACCTCTAAAACTGTTTCGCCTTTTTTTGCTTTTACCTTTTTCCCATCGATTGTTAGATTAATCATTCTTAAATAGATTGCCAACAATGTTGAATACTCGCAGAACCCACTGATATCTGTCCTCGTTGCCTACACTTACGGTACTTCTGCGATTTTTGCACTATATTCATTTTAAGGCTGGTGTCACTTTTTTAACTGCGCCAAATTTCTCAGGACAAACTGAAATGCAGATACCACACTTTGTGCACTTGCTTTGGTCTATAGTGTGCACTTTCTTAGGCTCACCGGTTATTGCACCGCTGGGACATTTCTTCGCACATATAGTGCACCCTTTGCATTTATCCTGATCAATCACATAAGAAATCAGGGCCTTACAGACAAGTGCGGGGCACCGCTTTTCCCTGATATGAGCTTCGTATTCACTGCGAAAATACTTGATCGTCGTAAGTACAGGGTTAGCAGCAGTTTGCCCAAGTCCACACAATGAACTGAGTTTCACATTCTCACCAATTTCCTTCAAGAGTTCAATATCGTTGGTCTTCCCATAACCCTGTATAATGCGATCGAGAATATTAACCATATGTTTTGTTCCTAGCCGGCAGGATGGACACTTGCCACATGATTCTTCCTGAGTGAAATTCAAAAAGTAGCGAGCAACATCTACCATACATGTATCCTCATCCATTACAATCATGCCACCCGAACCCATCATTGATCCTGCGTCAATAAGACTTTCATAATCAATTGGAAGATCAAGAAGCTTGTGTGGAATGCAACCACCTGATGGACCTCCTGTTTGTACTGCCTTGAACCTCTTTGCACCTGGAATGCCACCGCCAATATCATAAATAATTTTCTTCAGTGTTATACCCATTGGCACCTCAACAAGGCCTGTGTTGTTTATCTTACCAACGAGAGAAAATATTTTTGTACCCTTACTAGTTTCTGTGCCGATTGACGAAAACCATTGAGCTCCTTTCAAAATAATCTGAGGTACGTTCGCCCAGGTTTCTACATTATTGATATTAGTGGGTTTATTCCATAAGCCTTTTTCAACCGGATAAGGTGGTCTGGGTCTTGGCCTACCAACCCTGCCCTCAATTGATGCGATTAGAGCTGTTTCTTCTCCGCAGACAAATGCACCAGAACCTCTTACAACATCGACAGAAAAATCAAACCCGGAACCAAGGATATTTTCACCAAGGTAACCATTGTCAGTTGCCTGTGCTATCGCAATTCTTATCCTTTTTAAAGCAAGGGGATATTCATTACGCACATATATAAACCCCTTTTGCGCACCAATGGCCTTAGCCCCAATCGTCATTCCTTCTATCACTGCATGTGGGTCTGCTTCTAAAACACTCCTATCCATAAATGCGCCAGGATCACCTTCATCACCATTGCAAATAAGGAATTTCGGATTATGTTTTGCATTACGGCACAATTCCCACTTTAGTCCAGTCAAAAAACCAGCACCACCACGTCCTCTCAATTTTGAAGTTTTTATTTCTTCGATAATCTCTTGCGGTGTCATATGCTTAAGTGCTTTTTCCAATGCTTTGTAACCATCATAATTAAGATAATCAGTAATGTTTTCAGGGTCTAATCTGCTTCGATTTTTGAAAACAATTAATGTCTGATGTTTGAAAAAATCAATGTCCATCATCTTAGGGATGGGCACAGACTCTGCTGTCTGTCTATACAGCAGACGTGTAACGGGCTTACCTCCTAGGATATGCTCATTAATAATTGATGAAACATCAGACTTCCTCACTCTTTGATAGAATATGCCATCGGGCTGGACTACTACAATAGGTCCCCTTTCACAGAATCCATTACAGCCCGTTATTGCGACCCGCACCTGATCTTCTAACTTGTTCCTTGCAATTTCTTTCTCCAATTCATCCTTTACTTCAAGCGATTTATTGGCGACACATCCGGTGCCAGCACAGATAAGAAGTTGCATACGAAATTCATTTTTTTTCATAATGTTCATCTATGAGTTTATCAATTTTGTCAACCGTTGTCTGTCCATGATAATTGCCATCGATTACGACAATTGGAGCCATGGCACAGGCACCAAGACAGTTTACTGTTTCTAATGTAAACATGTTATCTTCAGTTGTAGAACCCGCTTCTATTTTTAACCGTTCACTAATGCAATCAAGAATATTTGCCGCGCCTCGTACGTGACAGGCCGTTCCTATACAAACAGTACAGATATGTTTACCGCGCGGAATAAGGCTGAAGGCAGTGTAGAATGTCGCAATACTGTAAACACTACTGAGCGGTATTTTTAATTTCTGACTGACATATTTCAGCACTTCTTTCGGCAAAAAGTTGTAATCTGCTTGAATATCCTGTAAAATTTGAATGATGCTTGATATCTTATGATTGTGTTTTGAAAGGATATTATCGACTTTTTCCATCTATAATATAGTATATTCAAAAAAAAAATTAGTTCAATAGAAAATATCAATAGCATAAAATTGAACCAAAAAAAACCGAAATATCAAACTGTATTTATGACAGCCTTATTGACAATGTAATTTTTTACATTATAATCTACGAGTGTTCCTTATGTTTATTGCCCTAATGAATGAAGGTTCTGTCACACCGATAGACTCAGCGCTATTACATGAGGACTCGATAAGCGTAGATTCTGTAGAGGCCTACGGGATACCCGAAGTCATTACTTTTGGATTTCATCCGAAATCTATAAAGAAAAATCTCTATATTTCGCAAGATATTACTCCATTAGACTATGACTTCACGCTCACCGATGTTTTCTTTCATACACCTTTCACGCTCGTAGATTATGGTAATGGTCAGTCAAATAAGATTTCTCGTAGGGGACAGGACGCAACGCATACTATGTTATATTTAAATAATCATCGCGCTTCCAATCCATTATTCAGTTGTAGTAATTTAACCGTATTCCCAGTGCAGTTTATTGAAAACATCTCCGTGAATGGCGATTATTATGGTAGAAAAGGTACTAATCTATCATCTAAAGTGAATCATTATGATAGACCTTTTTCTCACGTTAGATTCACGACTGGCGACTTTCAGACAAGCATATACAATATCGACTTTACACGTCCTATAACGAATGATTTCGGCATCTATTGCAGCGGGATTTACTGGAACACTAATGGACATCGAGCCAACAATCATGTTGAAATTAGCTCTCTATATTCTAATCTCTACTATAATCAAATAATACCAATGCGTTTTGACATCAGTTATTTTTCGAGCGATTATGGCCTTCCAGGAGATGATCTTGACACACTTGATGGACTTGGTCAGGATGAGTTGATTGATGCAGGTTTTGTGTGCGGTTTTAAGAACCACCATATTGTTTTCTACTACACAGCAAGCAATAATCAATATACGACCCCTCTCTTACATCACTTGTACAGCAATGAGGTTAGGACTTATGGTATCGAGAGCGAAAACTATCGCAATATCAATGGGTTCGAAATCATTTATCGGCTTATGGGTCAAATGGATCAAATAGACAGTGATGTATATGGATCACATACTGTACATTCAGCAGATCTTCTGGTTGCGCTGCACAAATCATTCAAACGTTTGTGTATTTCGCTGTACAACAAAAATGAGCTGAAGACAAATAATGCATTATGCTATGCACCTCAGATCTCTGCTGCCTATGATTTATATGACTCTACATTCATTTTCGGTACGATTTCAAGAGATTATAGACTCCCTTCAGTCTCTGAAAAATCGTACGCTGACGCACCTCTTTTACACTATTATATCCAAGGTAACCCTGATTTATTGCCCGAGAATTACTGGGGGCAGATAGTCGGGATCCAAGGCAAAAAGTTGAGAATAACCTTCTTCAAATGTGACTATGATAATCTCATAGTCTTGAAACCCGACAGCGACAATCTCTACACCCCGAGAAATATAGAAACATGGCAATCGGTTGGCGTAGAAAGCTATCTCTTAGCCCAAATACGGTTAGAAGACACTCCTATTGCGCGGATTATAACAGATGTAGATATGGAACTCACTGGGAGTTATTTTTTCAAAGGCGACTCACTACCGTTCATACCTAGGTTTAATTCGAACATATCGCTGTCGATAAGAAGGGAAACGGATAAATTCGCTCTCGGTGGAGCAATAAGAGGATGTTTTGTTGGACGAAGATACGATATTAATGGACAGGACATCAATTCTTTCAAAGTATTTTCAGTAGTTGGAATGGTACGATTTGCAACTCTTTCATTTATATTAAATGTCGATAACATATTGGGTGAAGATTATGCCTATGTTACCGGGTATACAATGCCACCGAGACATATCAACTTTACAGTAAAATGGGATTTCTGGGATTGAGGCGCTTATCTTAAGGGTTGACGATCGTTTAATCCACGGACAAGTGATTGCAGGCTGGGCTCGTCCCCTTGGTTTTGAATTAATTATTCTGGCTTCAGATAAAATATGTCAGGACGAGTGGGCATGTAATGCCTATAAGCTCGCAGTACCAGAAGGTATAAATTTCTCCTGTATGGGACTGAAACAATGTATTAGCACTCTGAACAAAAAGAATACTGATAAGGTAATGATTATTGTTGAATCTGTTAGGGAAGCATACAATCTTTTAACCAAAGGTCTAAAGCTAAAAGAAATTAATATTGGAGGACTGAGTTATAAAGAAGGAACTAGAGAAATAGCGTCATACATATATCTCTCACAAAAGGATATCGAATCGGTTGTTCGTTTGTACCGGATGGGTGTGAGGATTATCGGTAGGCAATTACCCAATTCGTTGCCTATCGATGTCGTAAAAACACTTGCAGGTGTGAAAAGTGATTAGATTTGCATTCTATATTCATAATCATCAACCTGCTGGCAATTTCAACGAAGTTTATGAGCACGCATATGAGTATTCATATCTTCCTTTACTAAAAACATTCATGAAACATAAAAAAATAAAATTTGGAATCCATAATTCTGGCACACTCTTAACGTGGATATCAAAATATCATCCCGAATTTATAGACATGTTGAAGGAGACAGTCAAAATGGGGCAATCAGAGATTCTCTCCTCTGCATATGCTGAACCGATATTGAGTATCATACCCAAAAGAGATTCAGTTGAACAGATTAAATATTATAATGATTATCTCCGTAAACTCTTTAACTGTGAAGTAAAGGGCTTATGGTTGACTGAAAGAATCTGGGAGCCACATCTCATCTCAACTATTGCCGAGGCTGGCATAGAATATACGCTACTCGACGATACACACTTTTTTTATGCTGGGCTCGAAGCTGAAGATCTTTTTTCATACTACATAACTGAAGATGAAGGTAAAATCTTAAAAGTATTTCCCATATCTATGAAGTTACGCTACTTAATTCCATTTCACTCAGTTGCTGAAACAATAAGTTTTCTGAAGGATGAAGAGAATAAGAAGAATAACAACCTCAAAACTCTCGGCGATGATGGAGAAAAATTTGGTGTTTGGCCAGGAACATATGATTGGGTGCATAAAAAAGGCTGGCTTGACGAGTTCTTAAATCGCATCAAAAGAGAACCCTGGATAGAAACTGTCTTTCTCTGTAAAGTTGCCAAGGAAAAACCAGTTGGGAGAGTATATTTACCAACCTGTTCGTATGAAGAGATGGGAGGATGGGTTCTGCCTGCTCAGCGCGCGAAAGAATATGATGACTTGAAAAGAACGATCGATAAGAAATATTATCATTTCATTCATGGTGGTTACTTCAAAAATTTCTTACGGAAGTATCCTGAAGTGAACATTATGCAAAAACGAATGCTGTATGTATCCCAGAATATTGTCAACAAATCGAACGCAAAATTAGCATTGTGGAAAGGCCAATGTTCTTGTGCTTATTGGCATGGCATATTCGGTGGACTGTATCTCCCCCATCTGCGTGAAGCAGTATATAAAAATCTCATCGAGGCTGAAAATTTTGATATCAGGCATCAATTGAAACTGGTTGATTTCGATTCGGATACTGAGAATGAAATCGTTTATTCAAACAAAGAATTTTTTATGGTCTTGAAACCCTCATCGGCCAGCTTCATCGAAATTGACGACAGGAAGCGAAAAATGAATCTCTTAAACTACCTTGGCCGAAGAAAAGAAAAATATCATGAAGAACTTTTTCATAATAACAGTAACAATGCAGTAAAATCGATTCATGAGATCTCTAGAAGTAAAGAAAAAAATCTCAAAGACTATTTGATCTACGATAAATACGATAGAGGTTTTGGTATTGACCGTATTCTTGAGAATATACCGACCGAGGAGGACTTCCGCCAAGGTGATAATATTGGTAGAATTGTATATTATACAAAATATAATGTTACAGACAAGAAAAGGTTTAAAGCCACATTCACGGGTAAGATCGAAAAAACGATCGAAATTACAGGGAAAAATCATAGGACGATTTCTATGACATACAAAGGGAATATACCATTATTTGGCATCGAATTTTCTTTGGGTATATTTCAGAACAACCTCAGAATAGAAGGAGGAAAAAGTCTTAAGCAAACACAATCGTTGGATAAAATCGAGGAATTTACAGTTTATGCGGATAATTTTGGATCAATCAGGTTTGCCGCCAACGGGAAATTCAATCTCCTCACATATCCGATTGAGACAATTTCATCATCAGAGGCCGGCTTTGAGAAAAATTTCCAGGGGTTTAGCTTATTGCTAATCTTTGATGAGTTGCCAACAATATCTATCGAACTATGAATGCTATCATAATAAGCATCATTGGCGCTGTAATAATATTGGATAAATATGCTATTGGTGAATTTGGCATATCTCAACCGATTCTATCAGGAACTATTATTGGCGCACTATTTGGCAATATTCAAACTGGGATATTTCTTGGTGCAATGTTTCAGTTGATATTCTTGGCTGGTCTACCGATTGGTAGAGACATACCACCAGATGGGCAAGCTGCAGGTATAATAGGATGCAGTTCTTATTTTCTTCTGAAAACGTCAAATACTGCCGGACACGCCCTATTGTTAGCGATAATTTTTGCCCTTTTAGGAGCAATCGTTGGTGGTATCTTGGAAATCGTAACGCGACGTTACAATGAAAAGTTGTATCATATTTTTATGCGAAGAAGAAATTCTCTCTCTATTTGCCATTTAGCTGGTCTATTAACTGCATTTTTAAGAGGGCTGTTTCTCTTCCTATGTATTTTCGCCATCGCAAGTACTATTAGTGTTCCGTCTCAATTTCCCCAGATATCTCGTGAACTTTTTATGGTTATCAGTGTAAGCATCGGGTTAGCGAATACCTTCTATCTTTTTATAAAAAGATCAACAGCAATATATGTGATCTTAGGAGGACTATGCGGCTTGGCTTTGCTCGCTTTCTGAAAATACTATTTTCGAGCTTCTTCATTCAAACATCGTGGTCTTTCTTTTCTCTGCAAGAAATGGGTTTTCTATTCACCCTGATTTCCGGCGCAAAGAAGGAGCAAAAAGACAGAATCATAAAAACACATAAAGGGTTTTTCAACACGCACCCTTATATGTCTAGCTATATTGCTGGTGCAACAGTTCGTGCATATGACGATGAGAAATCCTCTGATGAAGAAATCAAAAAGTTTACAACAATTGCACAAACAAGTTTTGCTTCAGCAGGAGATTTGCTTTTTTGGAACACACTTAGACCGGCCCTACTTGTGCTCTCTGTAATATTAGCTCTGAAATCTGGAATCATTGGACCTATAGTATTCCTAGTGGCCTATAATGTTTTTCATCTCTATCATAGAATAAACGGAATTAGGGAAGGCTATAATAGAGGGAAGGAAGTGATATATCTATTGAAGTCGAAGCGATTTACTACGGTCCAAAAGATATTTGAAATTCTCGGTGCATTCTGCAGTGGCCTTCTAATTTCGGTAATCTCTCTGAAAGTAAACTATCTGCTCGTCATTCCCTTAGCCGCGCTATTCATGTTACTGCTTTTAAAAAGGTTCTCAAGTATTCTAATTATCGTTGTAGCTGTTCTATTATTACTAATTATGCTAATTTTGTAGAATATGATTAAAGAAACAATTAAGATATTAAATGAAAATGGACTGCATGCTCTTCCTGCATCACGTTTTGTGAAGACAGCAGAAAAGTATAATAGTGATGTTATTCTTATAAAAGATGGAGTTGAAGTCAGCGGCAAAAGCATCATGGGTATTCTTACACTTGCCTGTGAAAAGGGAAGTAAAGTAATCCTTGTATGCAATGGCAAAGATGAAAAAGAGGCCTCAAAGGCCTTAAGAAAAATACTGGAGGGACAGGATAAATGACCAAAGAAAGAATATTAAAAGGGATCCCTGTTTCAAAGGGCACTGCTCAAGGAATAGTATTTATATATGAAACTAAAAAGATTGAAATATTTCAAACACCCATTCTAACCGTCTATCTAAAAGACGAGATAGAAAGATTTGAGAAATCCGTGGAAAAAACAAAACAGGAACTTATTAATATACAGAAACGAATTAATCAAGAAATAGGCGTGGATTTTGCACAATTTCTTGATGCACAGATTTTGATGCTCAGTGATACAGAGATTATCGAAAAAGTAAAAAAGAGAATCGCTAGCGAGAAAAAGAACGCTGAGTACATTTATCACCAGGTTATTAACGATTATGCCGAAAAATTGAATGCAAGCAAGGATCAATATTTAAAAGAACGGGTTGCAGATATTTGGGATGTTGGCATGAGAGTCTTAAGGAATCTTCTGGGACTAACACATAGTTCAATTGTTGATGTACCTGCAAACTCTGTTGTTGTGGCACACGACATCTCTCCTTCAGAAGCAACTTTAATAAATCCAAAGAATGTGGTTGGGATCGCCACTGAAGCTGGTGGACGGACATCACATACTGCAATTACCGCCCGCGCTTTGGAAATACCAGCAGTGTTAGGGATTGAAGGTTTGATGAACAGAATTGAGAATGGGGAGAATGTCATTATTGATGGCGATCGTGGCATACTCATCAAGAATCCAAGCTCAGGCAGAATTCACGCCTACAAGATTGCAAAAAAGAAGGACAAAAAACTTGTCAAAGAACTCTCACCATATGGTGCACTTCCACCAAAAACTCGTGATGGTAGATATATCGATGTATCTGCCAATATCGAATTTTTCTCCGAATATACGCATGCAAAGAAATATGGAGCTGAAGGTATTGGTTTGTTTAGAACAGAATTTCTCTATCTCACTAGACGTGGAAACCCTTCTGAAGAAGAACAATACCGAGTGTATAATGCGTTAGCAGAAAGGATGAAACCACATCCTGTCATAATAAGAACGTATGATCTTGGTGGTGACAAGATCTTCGCTGATTACCATGAGGCAAACCCTTTTTTAGGATGGCGGGCCATCAGGGTAAGCCTCGATGAACTCGATTTCTTCAAAATGCAACTGCGTGCTATTCTCCGTGCATCAGTCAATAAAAATGTTAAGATCATGTTCCCGATGATTTCCACTTATGAAGAAATAAAGCGGGTGAACTTAATTTTTGAAAAAGTCAAAAAGGAGTTAAAATCCAAAAGAATTGATTTTGACGAAGAAATACAATTTGGCATTATGGTAGAAACACCATCAGCTGCACTTATGAGCGCTCATCTTGCTCAGCAGGTTGATTTCTTCAGTATTGGTTCAAATGACCTTACTCAGTATACTTTGGGCGTCGACCGTGGGAATGAAAAGATCAGCCAATTGTTTGATCATTTTCACCCTGCGGTGCTCCATTTGATTAAGAAAATTGTAGATGCGGGACATCAATCACATATCTGGGTTGGCCTCTGTGGAGAATTAGCTGCAGATCCAATTGCTATACCTCTTCTCATTGGACTCAATATAGATGAACTATCAATGAATCCAGCGTCAATACCTCAAGCCAAAATGGTGCTCAGGGCGATCACCATACCTGAATCTCAACAAATTGCACAGCAGGCACTCAGTTTCAGAACAGCACTTGAAGTTAAGAGATATTTACGGCGCATAATCCACAGAAAATTCCCCGATATAGAAAAGGTAATAAAATGAAAAAAATAATATCTTCTTTACCCGACCAAATACTCGAAGCCATTTCTTTGGTATCGGATATTTCACACAAAAGGAAAAAATACAGCAAGGTCTTGATCTGTGGCATGGGAGGATCTGGAATCAGCGGAGACCTTATCAAAACAATTTATCCTCACATTGAAATAATATCTAATAAAGATTATTCAATCCCCAAATTCATTGATAATAATACTCTTTCGATTTTAGTTAGCTATTCTGGCAACACCGAAGAAACATTAAACAATTACAAAATTCTATCACGTGTTAAAACAACAAAGATAACTATTTCATCTGACGGCGCATTATTAAGGAAAAAAAGTGAACTCAAGATAAAAGTCCCAGGAGGATTACCTCCAAGGGGCGCTCTCGGATATCTTTTCACACCAATACCAATAGTCTTATATAACTACGGTTTGATAAAAACAGACCCCATACCGAAACTTGTTTCACTTGCGATGTTCCTGAAAAAGAAACGAGATAATATAGAAAAAAAAGCAATAGACCTCTCCAAAAAGTTCTTAAATAAACTACCATTAATCTACTCGAATTCTCAAACACTTTTACCAGCAGCCAGCCGCTGGCAATGTCAGTTGAATGAAAATTCAAAAATTCTTGCTCATATAAATGTAATACCGGAGATGAATCATAATGAAATCGTTGGGCTCGGCAGACCAAAAAGAATAAACAAAGAAATGGTGGTCGCATTCCTTAATGATCCCAAAGCACATCCGAGAAGCAAAATGCGGGTGAAGATAGTGAAAAGCATAATCAAAAATAAATTCGGGAACGTTGTTGATATAAACCCAGAAGGTAAAAGCGCTCTGATGCGTCTGTTCTGGACAATTATGTTAGGAGATTTTTTAAGCTACTATTGTGCCATCAATACCAACGTAGATCCACTACCTGTGAAAAGAATTGACTTTCTCAAGAAACAACTTTCCAAATTTCGCTAATTGGCCACACTAATTCCTGTCTGCTATCCCTCTGTAAGTGTAGGATATATGATCCCAAAACGTTTCTTGTAATATATCCTCACACCAATCAAGACTGCAAACAATACTGCAAAATATAGTGGATACAAAAAAGCAGCAATAATCGTAAAGATTAAACCAGGCAGTCGAAATGAGGCAATTGTTAACTTCCTATGAATTCTATTTTTTATCAATGAATATATTGCAACATAAAGAAACAGCGGAAGCGATACTGAAGCCGGAGTCAAACAGACAAAATCCTTGAGAACAAAGGCAACTACAACTGAACATACCATCAACAGAGTTGAAACGATGTAAGCAGTATTTTCACCTAAGAATAAGGCAGTTGTAAAATCCTTTGCTTGCCGGTCCCCTTCCATATCAATAATTGTAGTATTTATAAATACTGCACATATACTAAGAAAATAGGGAATAAACCGATAAAACATGGTCCATTCAAAAGGTCGAAGCAGCAGCCATCCTACACCAAAGTTAATCATACCATAACCAACGCCATTGGACAAAGTATCAAGTATCGGCTTACCCTTTAATTTCACTGGTGGTACAGAATAGAATACACCGAGCGCGAGCGAAATCAAAATAAAAATAAAAAATATCAAACCAAACTTCAAAGCAAGTATAACCGCAACAACCCACAGTAAAACCATTTCGATATAAGCCCATTTCAGAGTAATGTATCCCTCAGAAATCAAAAATAGTTTCTTGTTCGCGCGGTCAGTTTCTTTATCAGTGATTTGATTAAGTATATAAACCCCACCCATGATAAAAGTGTAAACTATAAGCCCCAGTAAAATCTCCGGAGCAAATCCGCCTTTTCCACATGCAAGATAATTACCTATGAGCAAAAAATTCCATACAGGTACGAGAATGAGAGGTCTTAAGACAAAAATGTAGTCAAAAGGATTGAGTCTAGACATTCATTATGTTATGCTTTTTTTATCCTATTGGAGCGTAAGCATTTTGTGCACACCAGCATCTGCTTTACTTTACCATGTACCTTCACCCTTACTCTTTGTAGATTTATCTTAAACCTTCTTTTGGTAACATTGTGAGCGTGACTGATATTTGAGCCGCTTCGTGCACCTCTTCCACATATTGCACATCTTCTTGCCATACGTCTCCTTTCGCTCTATTATATAGAATAACAAGGTATTGTCAACAACATAATCTAACTGATTTACTGCTATTCTGTTGACCACTGACTGACATCCTGCTGTCCTGATAACAATATAATAACCAACAATACAATGAGCGATGTTTGTTAACAACAGACTTTTCGCATATGATTTTGTGGGGGTTGAGAGAATAAATATCAAAATATTCATCTATGTTCCACTAGTTAATTGACAGCGTTATCTAAATTCATATAATTAACCTATGGTAATAGAAAAAAATATCGAACAGCTAAGAAAAAGAATCAAGAATGCTTGCGCACGGGTAGATCGTAGACCCGATGAAATAACAGTTGTTGCAGTAGCCAAAACTATCCCGGTAGAACGGATTGAGGAAGCAATTGCATGTGGTATTAACATTATTGGGGAAAATAGGGTCCAAGAGGCAAAACAGAAATATGCTATTATAGGCAACAGGGTCGAGTGGCACATGGTAGGTCATCTCCAGACCAACAAGGTAAAAGATGCCTTAAAGATTTTTTCTTTAATTCATAGCCTTGATTCGATAAAACTTGCCCAAGAGATTGAGAAGAAAGCGAATAAATCGATAGATTGCTTAATTGAGGTAAATACATCGAAGGAGGCAACGAAATTCGGTATTGAACCAAAGAATCTGCCTGAATTCTTTGAATCCCTCAAAGATTTGAGGAAATTGAACATAATAGGATTAATGACAATCGGTCCAGGATGGGCCATTGAAGATCCAAATGCATCGCGTCCATGTTTCAAGCAGCTACGCGAACTGAGAGACCGCATTACTCGCATTTTTGATAAATCACTACCTATTCTCTCAATGGGGATGACCTCTGATTTTGATATCGCCATTGAAGAAGGATCAAACATGATCCGAGTTGGCACTGCGCTATTTGGACCAAGGGTAAAATAGCACAAATATGTCCGAAGATCCTAAAAAAGGCATTCAAGATCTGAAAAAACTTAATCTATGGAGGAGATATCAATCTACACTATCATTTATTTTATTCGTTGCTGCAAAGAGACTTTTTCCAAAGAAGAAACTCAGAATAGAACATTCGATGAGCAAGGGATTTTATTGCACGCTCGGTAAAAAAGTATCTCAAGCCCAAATAAAAAAAATCGAAAGAGAAATACTGAGAATAATTGATAACGATTTTCCAATTAGAAGTAAAATGTATACCAAAAAGAACGCAATTAAGCTATTCAGAAAAATCAAATTGAAGGATAAAGTAACATTGTTGAAGAACATCCGCAAGCAGAGAATTATTGTCTGTTCTCTGCTCGATTACCATGATATGTATATGATGCATCCTCTCGAATCGACCGGGAAGGTGCATTTATTCTATCTGAGAAAATTTTCACCAGGATTTGTTTTGGTTTTTCCAATGTGGCAGGATTACAGGAAATTACCTGAGTATGTACCCCAACCACGACTTGCACGTATATTTAATGAATACGAAGGTTGGGCGCAAATCTTGGGAATTAGTGATGTGGGACAATTAAACCAAGCAATAAAAGGGGGAAATGGACCAGAGATCGTAAAAATCAGTGAAGCTCTGCATGAAAAGAAGATCGTCTATATTGCAGATCGTATTGTTAAGGAATACAAAAAAATTATATTAATTGCAGGTCCAAGTAGTGCTGGAAAGACAACATTCACCAAAAGATTAGCGATCCAGTTATTGGTCAATGGGATGATACCCCGCATAATTTCAGCTGACAATTATTTTCTGCCTCACAGCAAAACTCCAAGGGATGAATTCGGAAGATTAGATTTTGAATCAATCAATGCTGTCGATATAGCACTTTTGAATGACCACTTGTTGAAAATTATTCAAGGCAAAAAAGTCCAGATGCCGAAATTCAACTTCCACACCGGACGTCGAAATAAAGGAGAAAAGCTTGTGCTACCTGCAGATGGAGTAATTCTGCTTGAAGGCATACATTGCCTAAATGAAAAGTTTACGTACGAAATCCCGAAGTCCATTAAATTTAAAATCTATATCAGTGCCTTAACCCAGCTCAATATCGATAACCACAATCGTATTTCAACAACTGATAATAGAATGTTAAGACGCATCTCGCGTGATACATACTTTCGTGGCTACAAAATAAGAGGTGTTTTGCAACACTGGAGTAGTGTAAGAGGTGGCGAGGAGAAAAATATTTATCCTCATCAAGAAGAGGCAGACGAGATGTTTAATTCTGCCCTCATGTATGAACCCGCTATACTAAAGAAGTTCTGTTTGCCAATAATTAAGCGCGTTAAGAAAAAACAGCCCGAATACGAAGAGGCAAAGAGATTATGTGATTTCTTAGAGCTCTTTTACGAACTTCATGAACGTGATGTTCCGTCAAACTCCATTCTAAGAGAATTCATTGGTGGTAGTTCATTTGTATACTGACTCTCTTGACAGAAATTCTATTTTCCATATAATTACGTAATAAAAAGTAACACATTTCGAGGAGGTAGGATGAAAAAATTATTGACATTCTGTATGATTGGTCTCATACCTACATTCATGTTTGCTGCACGTGTGGGCGTATTGCATTTCAAGGCAGTGGGTGTGGCAACAGAAACTGCTGAGATTGTTGTAGCCCTGCTCGCGAGTGATCTTGCTAGTTATAAGCATCAAGTTATGAATCCCGATGCAGTAGATGCTGCGGTTGGTCAGATCGTGAGATGTTATGAAAGCGGTTGTGCGGCTGAAATAGGCTTCAAGGCAAAAGTAGAACGAGTTATATATGGTTCTGTATCGAGATTAGGAGAAAAATATATTGTCCAAGTCTCAGTAGTGAATGTTTCAACACGGGAAATCGTATGGACAGGTAGTCTCTCTGCTGCATCAGCAGATGATTTAGATATGGTCGCAAAGCGCATAGCAAAGTCTATTGCCGAAGGTAAGAAAGTGGAAGAAACTGTCGAAGTAGGTATGGTTACTGAGCAGGAAGAAGAAGAACCGCGTAGGCGCCAAGCTTTTTTTGTCACTGGTGGTAAATTTGGCATGCTCTTTCCTTTGGGAGGATATGGCGGTTCAGGCAATATGGTATATGGTGCATTTACGCTCTGGTATGAAATTCCTAATGTGGCCGTGGAATTGAGTTACGATATCGGTTTTTCAGGCAATCTCACTGAATTTGGAGGCGGTGGAAAAGCACTTGAGCACATTATTGACATGTCATTTCTCTATCTATTCAGCAAAACCGATTTCTGTCCATACGTCAAAGCTGGGATTGGCATGAGTTCCTTAGGTCTCTATGACAGCCTCGGTTATTCTCCAGGCGATATGGGCATGGCATTTGGTTTAGGTACAAGCGCCGGCGCAGGTCTTGTCATGTTCAGGACCTACGACTTTAGGGTATTACTTGAAGCCGTATATCACATAAACTTCAATGAAATACCAGGATTTGAAGGACCACACCATGGACCTAAGATCTCATTAGGACTGTTTTATCGTGCCCGTAGACGCAAAGGATGTGGTGGTGGTTGCTTTGGCGGAGGTTGTTGGTAGAGTATAACCGTTTAGATTTCTCAGACCCATGATCGCTCATGGGTCTTTTGTTTCATCTTGACTCGTTTATAATTCTAATTATAATCATGTTAGATCTTTGATATGAAGTACTATAAATTGCCGGGGTGGTGGAATTGGCAGACACATACGTTTGAGGGGCGTAGGCCTTCGGGCATGGGGGTTCAAATCCCCCCTCCGGCATGCGGGAGGGTAAAATGATACTCCTAACTATCTTATTTTTACATTCAATCAACCCAGTAAAAGCCGAGGTCTATTCTACTGATCTTGATGGTGCATATCGATTAGAAGCGGTTATACCAAACCCAAATACATTATACCGAACGCGGCCTCAACAGATGCCCGGGTGGCCAAAAAACATGGGCGTCCATCCGAATTATCGGCCAAGCGGTGTCAGTCTTGCAGATGTAAATGATGATGGCTACCTGGAAATTATTGCCGGTTCTACTGATGGCTCACTCCATGTCTGGGACTACGAGGGTAATGAACTTGCCGGCTGGCCAAAAACAGGCATTGGACCAATACAGTCTAAGCCTGCAGTCGGTGATTTTGATCCCAACTATGCCGGATTAGAAATTATCGTTGCGGACAGGACGAGCACACTGTATGCCTGGCATAGTGATGGAACAAATCTCACTGGTTGGCCGCTATCAGTAGGCGAAACAGGCGGATTCAAATCGCCCGTCCTCTTTGATTTGGATAACGACGGTGCGCTTGAAATAATCCTGGGTCAAAGGTTATGGCCCGATGGTCGGGTTTTGGCTTTTAATCTGGACGGCACTAATGTACCGGGCTGGCCACAATCTTTAGATCATATGTGTGT
>SMTZ1_10000836_pt1 | contig 29941 bp, 28 predicted proteins | sample DeeMarSWOR136_30_FD_25667 | JGI IMG/M metagenome (IMG submission 25667) | reverse complement strand
AATTAGAAGAATCAGTTTTCACACGTTTAGACATTGGAAAGCCACAATGGAATACCACAAAACTAAGGATATTCTTCATGTCAAGCAAATGCTAGGACACAAGAGAATCGAAAATACTATGATCTACACTCAACTAATCAACTTTGAATCAGATCAATTCCATGTTAGAACTGCAAAGACACTAAAAGAAGCATGCAAACTAGTTGAAGCAGGCTTTGAATATGTTACCGACATAGATAACTACAAAATCTTCCGAAAACGAAAATAGACAATGTGGTGATAGCGAAAAGCAACGCCGAAATAGATTTATTACTTAATTGTGTATAGCGATAGTCTAAAAGAAGGCTTTAGCCATGGGTTTACGATCGAAATTGCAAATAGAATATAAGGGTATGTTCTTCTTCGCCATTTTCTACTTGATAACAGGCGTCGTAAACTTTACAATCCTAGGAATATACGGGTTAGCCCTCTTTCACATAGCCCTAGTGGCAATTTTAAGCCTGATCACTGCCTTTGGAGTGTACCGACTCCAAAGCTGGTCTCTGTGGTTCGTTGTAGGCTTGTTCTTTATTGCCACAACTCACATTGCCCTTATGCTTAATGTTTCGATGGAAAGGTACGCAGTGAACCCCGACATAAGCAGCCTAATTGTAATTCTTGCATGGATAATATACCTGATACTCACTTGGATAGCAACAATATACGTTGCCGCAAAAAGAAAGAACTTGAAATAGAAAAATTTTCAACTCTCTAAGGTCTTGAACAAGAAAACCGTGACTTCTTTTCCTGCCTCGATAAATTGTTGAGTTTCCTTTAATTCTACATAGCCATCTGCTTTCGCCAATGTTGTGATGGCGCCAGATTGTCCCGTTGGGACGGGAGAAGCTAACCACCGACCTTCCTTGTCACGGGAAAGAGTAACAGTGATGAAGGTTCGCCGTCCCCGTGCCGAAAATAATTTTTCCATAATAACTGCTTTAACAGTGGCAAACGGTTTTTCCTTTTTTCCAGCCATTCTGAAAAGTATGGGACGAACAAGCAGGTGAAACATCAGAAGCGAAGAAGTCGGATTACCTGGAAGCGAAAAAACCGGCTTATCGTCGACTATTGCGACTGCAACGGGCTTTCCAGGCTTGACAGCTACACCGTGAACTACTAAGCCAGGTTTCCCAAGTTCATCTGTTATTTTTGGAATCACATCTTTTGGTCCAACTGAAACTCCACCCGAAGTTATTACAACATTTGCTACATCTATCGCTTTCTTCAGCGTCTCCTTCAGCAGTGTCAAGTCATCGTCTTGAACTATTCCAAAACTAATTGGCTCTCCACTGCTTTCTAAGATTGCTGCAGTTAACGTGTAAGTGTTTATGTCATAGATTTTTCCTGGAGGCAAAGGTATTCCTGGTTCGATTATTTCTGCTCCTGTTGAGACAATTGCAACCTTAGGCTGCTTGAACACTTTCACTTGCGTATATCCTAATGCAGCTAATACTCCTATTTCGAGAGAAGACAGACTGTTTCCACGTTTTAGGACAGCTTCATCTTTGTGAATGTCCGAGCCCATCGTCATTATGTTTTCACCCTTTGCCACAGGTTTGTAGACAAATATTTTCCCATCTTTCTGTGCAGTATTCTCCATCATGACGACCGCGTCGGTTTTAGTAGGCAACGGCGCACCAGTCACAATCTCAACGGTGCTACCTTTTCCAACAGCCAAGCTCGATATTTCATCCACATTCACACATCCCATCAACTTCAACACAACTGGATCATCCTCCTCAGCGCCAAACGTATCTTCAGCTCTAACTGCATAACCATCCACAGTTGAACGATGAAAAGGTGGAACATTAATGAGCGAAACTACATCTTCAGCTAACACACGTTCAACAGCCTTCAGCAATGGAACCTCTTCGATTCCAAGAGTCTTTGGGGAAAATGCTTCTTCAATTCTCTTTTTCGCTTCGTCTAAACTAACTAATTTTTTAAACAGTTTACATTTTTCCTCCCTTTACGGTATCGAAGAGATGAACGACAACCAACTCGTCTTTCCTCAAACCTTCTCTATCTTCAGGAATGATTACGTAACCGTTTGCTTTCGTCATTGTTGTGATTACGCTTGAGCCTTTGACTCGAATTGGTTCAGCTAAAAACTCACCTTTTTTTTCCACGACTTTCACTCTTAAGAAAACACGTCGCCCTAAAACTCCCGCAACTCGTCGCGTCAATTTTGCCTTCAACTCTATCCTCGCTTTATTCTTTATTCCCAGTAGTTTTTGAACAAGAGGACGAACAAAAACCTCAAAGCCTACTGCTGCAGCCACAGGATTACCAGATAAGATTATCACTGGTTTTCTCTGCACGACAGCAAGTGCGGTGGGCATACCTGGACGCATAGCTATTCCATGGACAATTATGGATTTGGGTTCAATTTGTTCAATTACTTTTGGTACTAAATCATGGATACCAACACTTGTCCCGCCAGTGGTAATTACTATGTCTGCTTTTGCTAAACCCTCGCTGATTTTCTCTTTAATCTCGCTTTCATCGTCTTTTGCGATGCCAAGACTAAAAGCCTCCGCCCCAAGTTCGGCACACATACCTGACAAGATTATACTGTTAGCTTCGATAATTTGATTCGGTTCTATTTTGTCTCCTAACGCAACTAGTTCATTGCCTGTTGCTACCAATGCGACTTTCGGCTTTCTTACAACTTCAATTTCCCTCATCTCCAGCGCAGTCAACAAGCCCAAATGATGAGGGGTCAGTTCTACTCCTGCTTCCATCACAATTTCGCCCTTCTTTACGTCTTCGCCTTTCTTGGAAACATTCATACCAGGCGTTAAAGATACGACAATTTTGATACCGCAATCTGTTTTTTTTGTATATTCCAACATTACAATAGCGTCTGCACCTTGGGGAAGATTGTGTCCAGTCCATATTTCCTTTGCTTCTCCTTCTTCTACAACTTCTTTTCTAACAAGGCGGAAAGCCTTTGGTTGAGACGGTGAAGCTTCAATAGTGTTCTTTGCTTTTAAGGCGTATCCATCTACTGCTGAACGGTCAAAGGGCGGCAGATTTCCTTCTGCAACAACATTTTTGGCGGTTACTCGTCCTATCGCTTCTTCTACAGAAATAAGAATAGCGTCTAGTCTTTTTGGTTGGAGCGCTCTAAAGAATTTATCTAAGGCTTCGTTGACAGGTGTTAGTTCTCGGAAACCCATAAGTCGTGCCAACTAAATTCACCACTTCATTGCAAGAAGGGCATTGCAGAAAAACTTATTGTAGAATTGTAGCGGGTTTCAGTTTTTCGTAAACAATGTCACGCATTTTTTTAGCGTCTTCGTCGAGAAGTGGGGTTTCGCTGATAATTATGGGTCTTAAGTCGTGTTTGACTATAACTTCTGCTAGTGACTCGAATTTTGGACCATATCCTGGGATACCCAAAGGGTGGTGACGTCTTTCTCCTCGGAAACTATATTCGACTAGCGAGAAGTGACAGTGAAGGTTTTTGGCTATTATTGTTCCAAGACGTTTTTCGATTTTTTCTAAAACTTGTTCGAAGTCATTAGCAGCTCTGAGGTTACCCCTTCCTCTTGCATGGAGATGTGCCCAGTCGATGACTGGTTGTATTTGTTCCACATTTTCGCATATGGTTAGGATTTCCTCGAGGTTTCCAAGTTGAGCGAGTTTGCCTGAGGTTTCGGGTCCGAGGTTGGCTTTTATGTTCATTGATTGCATGACTTCTGTGACTTCTGTGAGGGCATCTATGCAGTTTTGCAGGTCTTTTTTGTGTGATTGTTTTTGACTGTAGTATCCTGGGTGAAAAACTATTGTGTGGGCCTTCATCCATTGGGCAGCGGTGGCGCAGGCGATTAGGCGTTTTTTGCTTGCTTCAAGTGTTTCTTTGTTGCCGAGGAGGTTTATGTAGTAGGAGCCATGGATTGTCAACCAAATGTCATGTTTCTCTGCGTTTATTCCCAGCTTTTTTGCTTCTTCTTGTTTTATTTGGGGGTTCCGTCCCCATCGTACTGCTTCGTATTCAAGGGCATCAAGCCCTTCTTCTTTGAGAAGACGGGGAAGTTCACAGGTTGGTGCTTTTAATTCTTTAAACCAGTATGGGATTCCTGCGGGGCCGAATCTTGGTCTGTCTGACATGTTTGTTTACCGTCTGTAGCGGCGAGTTTTGACATATTGGCTGTATAAGAGTGTGAAGAGGGCTACTGTCCATGCGGCGGCGTTTTGAATTATGAGGTATTTTTCAGTTGAGTTAAGAGAGACGAGTCCGCTTGCTATGGCAGATGCTGCTGACTCAAGCATGTTGCGGAATGCGGGCGCGGCGAAGATTAATGCATTTTGTATTGCTGTCGCTATAGCGCCTATTGGAGGAATAGTGTTTGCGATGGTTTCAGAGGCTTTAATTGTGGTGATGACGAAGTTGAGGAAGGTCGTATTCCACTGATAGAAGTTCATTGTGGCTGTTGGAATGAGCTTTGGATAAGCCGCGATTGTGATAAGGAGGATTATGGTGATGAAGGTAACTGTGATTGTTGTGGCGCTTTTTATTATGGTTTTTGTTAGGGTTATTCGATGTCCAATATAAGTAACGGTTCTGGTTTTTAGGATTCTGTTTTTGATCTTTCGTATTGTTCTTTGGAGTCTTTTGTGAAATTTCCGCAGAGGTTTTTGGCGGGTAGATTTTTGATATGTTTTTTGTGGGGGTGGTTTTTTTGGAGATTTTTGGGGGATAGTAGCGGTGTGGATTGTGAGGTAGGTAAAGCTTGTGGTTAGAGTTATTATTACTGCTATAGGGAGAATGTGGTATAGGAGGCTTATGGTGATGTTAAAGGGAGATAGGGTGATTGCTGTTGGGTCTTTTGTGCTTGTGGGGATGGCGTAGGTTATGAGGATGTATTGTGTTATTATTGTGAGTATTGTAAAGAGGAGGATTGCTAGGAGGTTTTTGGGGGTAGTCCAGCGGAATATAAGGCGTTTTCTAGGTTGGATTGTCATTTGCTTTTATCACTTGCCATTGAATGAGGTTTTGTTTTAGTAGAGAGTTTTAGATGAATATCAACTTTGCCGTTTTCTGCTGCGGATATGTGGCAATCTTTGGTCCCAATAGGTTTCACTTGGTTTAAAATCGGGTTCTAATGGACGCCAAACATACCTGTTTGAATAAGCTAAGACAAGGTTGAGTTTTCTAGTTATGGGGTCTCTAGATTGCTGTTGTGTTTCTACCTTCAGTCGAGTTTTAGAGTTAGTAATAGAAGACCAAGAAAGATGAGAATCCCTGCTGTCACGGTTTTCAATGTTATTTTTTCGCCTAGAAAAAGGACTGATAAAACTATGACGATTAATACGCTTGCTCGGTCCACTATCGCCACTTGTGAAGCGTCAGCTATTTTCAAAGCAGCAAAGTAGAATAGCCACGATATGGCTCCAGCTATGCCAGAGAGAATTATGAATCCTAGGTCTTTGCTTGTGAATTGAGTTAGTTGGTGTCCTTTTCCAGTAGCTATAACAAATGTGAGTGTGAAGAGCATCATGGCGGTTGCTCGCGTCGCCGTTCCCACTGTAGGGTCTACGACACCTTCTAACCCGATTTTTCCAAATATCGCCACAAGGGCTGCAAAGAAAGCTGAAAGGGCTGCTAGAATAAACCATTCCATTATTAGTCACCTAACGTTCATAGAAACCATCAGCCTATTATCTTTAACGTGCGTAATGTTTAAAATCCGACTCCCTGTCTTTTTTCAAAGGGTATCCCAATGGCGAACGAAAAAAGATTGACCCGTGACATAGTAATCCGAACTCTTGTCGATGCCTTAAAACCACTCGACTATGTCCATGCCTTTTGGGAAGGGGGCGCCGCAGCCTTTAACCGGATCGATGAATGGTCTGATATTGACGTCTATTTGGTCGTGGACGACAAGAAAGTCGATGAGTCATTCCTTGTTGTCGAAAGAGCTCTGAGATCGTTGTCCCCTATTAAACAAAAGTATGAGATACCCCAATCCCCAGAGCTGGGCTACTCCCAAGCCTTCTATAGATTAGAAGACGCAAGCAATTATCTTATCATCGACCTTGCAATCCTGAAGCTGAGCAGTCCAGACAAGTTCTTGGAACCCAAAATACATGGTAACGTTGCATTCTACTTCAACAAATCCAATCAAATCAAACATGCTCCATTAGACAAGGAAGTGTTGGTTAGCAAATTGCAGGAAAGATTGGAAAGATTACAAGCAAGGTTTGATATGTTCAACAATTTTATACAAAAGGAGATCAACAGAGGCAATTACCTCGAAGCCATAGAGCTCTATCATGCTCTTACCCTTGCCACGATAGTTGAAGTTTTGCGAATTAGATATAACCCTTTCCATTATGACTTCAAGATGCGTTACATACATTATGAGCTTCCATCCAAAATAATTAGGAAACTTAAGCACCTCTACTTTGTTGAGGATGAGAAGGATCTTCAAGAGAAATATCATAAGGCAGTTAAGTGGTTCCATGAAACAATGTCGGAAATCGATCAGAAGGAGGTAGAAAAGCTAGTAAGAATGTCATAACATTTGTGTGCACAGGAAAAGAATAGTTTGTATTCTTGACTATTTTAGCTGATTTGTGGTTTTTAACATCTTTCTTCTGTTATCATCTTTTGGCTTAAGAAGATCCTCTACAAGTTTGAATTGTCTCTCGTAGATATGGCAGTTTTTAGAATGAAAAATTAACCGACCAGTCTTGATGTCAAGGTTTCCTCGTCTATTGACTTCTGAGACAAAGGCTTCGTTAAACAATTGAACACCAGCTATATTAGCCGGCAATCCTGCGTAGGCATCCCAAGATCTGAAGTAACATGTCAAGTGAAGTCCCCCTTCAAGAATCTCTGTGTCAATTAGGCTTAAACACGGTGGCTCATGCCTCCTGTCATCAACACGTTTCATTATATCTTCCGGCAACCGTACTGCTAGGGTAATCTGCCTGTCGGCGGGCTCTTCAAGATAGCGCTTAATTGCTTCTTCTATCTGGTCTACAGGTTTTCTCAGTCTGCTACCGTAGGTGTATGTTTCATCTTCAATTATCCCTGACCACAAATATTTCAGCGCGTACCATTGCACATACTTCATATCGCACGGCGCCTTGTCATCAACAAGCGGCCTAGTTTCCGGCTTAGTGATTTCTATAGAAAGATTAAGTTTCTTAGTCTTGGCACGTTCAGAGCCATAGCACACTTCGAAAACGTCACCCTCTTTCCATATGGCGTCTAACGTCTTATACCACGCATCGGGACAATCAAAAGCGCTAATCTTAACGTATTTCATCGCTGCACCCTCTCTGGATAATCTAACTAATGAATGAGCCAATCTATAAATTGTTTTGACAACAAAAACTCAAGATTGCAGAGGGTATGTGCTTAGATGTGGGCATAGACACGGATATCTGAATATCGCCCGGTGCTCATTTCATTTTCGATTTCTCGTAACAAAAGAATTCTCTTAAAGGTTGCGGGGTGGGTAGAAAACCATGTATTGATAGCTGTCCACGTCGATTTAGCCTCTTTTTCCATAGCCAAATGTAGTTCCCTCTCATCTAAGACTCCGTCACGATCAAGGTCGTAAGCGTCCTTTCGCTTAATTATGCCTTGGCACTCCTGCTTTGCCATAGCAGGATCACCTATGTAAAAAGTTCTTGCGCCTGTTGTAGGTTTTGGCGAGATTGAAAGACCGTAGGTGATCTTGGTTAGCGCACTTTGTAGTTGCCTTGGCTGTCCAGTTATGTAGGCAGAGTAGGCATCCGCGTAGTGCTCACGCTTTCTGCTTAGACTCATTACACATAGAAGCGTAACGATGTAGACTACGTATGATATTAAGGCGACTATAAAGAACGCCGCTTTGAGACCACCCTCCTTATTACCACGGGAACTGCTACTGCCACTCCATCTTGCAGCCTCAAATGTTCCCCAAGCAATCCAGTAAGCAAGAAGAGGTAACGCTGAAAGCATAGTCATAACTAGATAGTCTTTGTGTTTAATGTGGCCAAGTTCATGGCCGACAACTGCTTTTACTTCATCTTTGTTTAGCTTCTTAAGTAATCCCTCATGCATTGCTAGAGTGGCGTCGCCAGCAGTTCTTCCAAAAATGAAAGCGTTTGGTGTTTCGTCTGGGACTATTGCTAGTTTAGGTGTGCGGATGCCGCTTTTTTGGGTTAGTTCTTTTACTGTTGATTCTAGCCATGGATTTTCGCCTGTTTTCAAATAGCGCAGGTGTGTGGAGCCTCTTACGATTGCTGGTCCAATGAGATACTGCAAAAGAAGGAAAAATAGAGTTGCAACGAAAGCCCACACTACTGGAAGGTGAAGTGCAAACATTATCACACCCAAGAAAATTACAAAGATTATACTGACCAGAAGGATAGATATGGTCATAGAAAGTTTTAGTTGGGCTAGTCTGGCCAATATTGAAGCCTCATTTTAAGGGTTAAAGCTGCTTTTAGAAAATAAGCATTTCCAGCAATCCAAACACGAACACGTGCAAATCATATATACCTTAGACGTATAGTTTTTAGCGACAATTTGGATGAAACTATTTGGAGGAAACTATTTGGCGAAGATTCATTTAGGGCTTTTGTCCTTTGGCATTTTTCTAATAATCGTTGCAGTCTGGATAGCTGCCTATGTTTTAGAAATTATCGCCGTTGAAAATCTGGTTCCTCTAATTCTTCTATCTAGTGGTGTTTGGACCGTCGTTGTTGCATGTCTTAAGACAATTAAGCCAGGGCAAAATGGTGACGCCTTCAGTACTTTCGGCTGGGGCATGCTTTTCATAGTTCTTGGCGGCTCGTTGTACATGGTTAACATGGGGATGAACCCTGTTTATATCGTTGTGTTTGTATTGGCATTGATCGGAGTCCTAGCAGCTGTCACTGCCTTGCGGTCAAGCAGAAAATAGAAACTTTATTTCAATCAGCACCATTAACAGATTAGAGATTCATAATGTCTATAATACAAAAAATCAACTGTGCTCATTGTGGAGCACCAATCCAGTTCAAACCCGGAGAAATCGTGACTACATGTCGTTACTGTGGCTACACCCAAGTAATCGAAACAGGCAAGCCCTTCACCTTTGAACATTCCATGTTCCTAAATGAATATGATCCAGCTCAGATTGAAAGTGTTGTGCGGGAATGGATGCAAACAGGCTTTACAAAGCCAGGGAACCTAGCAAAGGTGTCGAAGATAACGGAGAAAAATCTAGTTTACATTCCTCTCTGGGTTGTGGAGGTTGAAGCAATAACCGCATTTAAAGGCGTTTTTGAACGACTCACGCCACCAGTAGTGAAGGAAGGAGAAATCGAAAAACACTACGACTGGCTTATCCTTGCGAGGAAAGCTACTCAATTCCCTACTAGAGAGTATGATGTCCCGTTAGAAGGCAAGATCCCCTACGATTTTCGAAAAATAGAGGCCTTTGCGAAAGTTCTGAATAGCGAAATTGAGAAAAGCGAAGCCTTGGAGAAAGCTAAACAGCAGATTGAAGCTTACCATCAATTTTCGGCCAAGCAAGAGGTGGATAGAATAATAGAGATGCATACTGATTTTGAGTTTGGTGATTCTGTCTACCTTCATGCACCAATCTGGTTTGTGGTTTACGAATACAAGAGGAAAAGTTATCAAATAATCTTGGATGGGGCAACTGGAACGGTGATTAAGGGCGACATACCATCCATAAAGTTTGGTTTATTTTAAGCAACTATTGCGGCTTCAACTTCTTCTTCTGTAGGAAACGCATTACTAGCGCCAACACGAGAACATGTAATAGACGCAACAGTCTGCCCATAAGCAACAGCCTTCTCAAGACTCCAACCATGAAGCAAACCTTTGATTAAACCAGCGGAAAAACCGTCTCCTGCGCCTGTTGGATCAACAGTTTTAAACTTAGCTCGCAATTGAGATGCCACTGAAAATTTCTTATGTTTGTCTCTGGAAAATACTTCGCATCCTTCAACGCCCTTAGTAAGAATTACATTCGTCGGACCATGTTTCAACAGATCGACGGGACTTTCTATCTCTTCTTTGGAGGATACCCTCAATTGTCTCCAGCCTATTTGATTCAGAATAAACATAGTTGTATGTTCAAGTATCCTGCGAAGGTTCTTGATGCCAAATTTCATGTAAGGAACGCCAGGACGATAAACAACAACTTTGTTTCTTGTTTTTGCATAATCAGCGATTGTCGAGGCAATTTCAACGAATACTTCCCCAACATAAACAATTTTGGACCGCTCAAGGACTTTCCAATCAACTTCTTCAGGTGATACTAGAGAGATTGCAGATTGAGGCGAACCGACGGTGAAGAGCCACCGATGCCTCTTGTTGTCGCTGAGAATTAACGTCTGCAATGAAGAAGCATCTACAAAATGAATGTTTGAAACATCAACGTTGTTTTTTCTAAGATTTTCCAAGAGCATTCGTCCCACAGAGTCGCTTCCAACCCTTCCAAAAAAAGTAACTGGAACATTAAGCCTAGAAAGGGCAACAGCAACATTTGCACCCATTCCTCCTGAAAAACGATACGTCTCTTCTGCATATACAACTTCATCCGAGGCTGGTAACCTTGTTAAGATTCCATAGATGTCAAGAGCAGCACTTCCGAAAACAGCTACTTCAGACTCAATAGAATACTGTTTCTTGATGGCTTCCAACAAATACTGCTTATCCAAGTTTCGATGAAACGAATCGATATCCATACCGTATCTTTGGCAAACTTCAACAATGCTGGAAGAGTAAAGGCAGAAAAGCTCTTCGATAACTGTTTTTGTCAGGTCTGGTGAAACTTCGTTTGGAGGTTTTAAAAAAAGAATAAACCATCTACCCAAACTTGTTGGCTGATACCACTTCATCCAAACTGCTCTTCCCTTTTCTTTACTGACCTCCATATACTGCTCAAGAACTCCTGCCTTCACCATCTTTTTTAAATATTTTATAATCGACTTGTTGGAGTAGGGCATCTTCTCTATCAAGTCATGTTGATAGGTTCGCTTGTCAACACTAATGTTTCCCAAAATTTTCAATCCAACCCGAGATTGGAGGATACTCCAAATCAATCGTCGTTTCTCGGGGTCTAACGGAAAGGGCAGAATGTAAGGCCAAAACCGTTCATCACTTATTTCTCGTTTCATTTTCTATTCCACAACACAGTAACTACAGATAATATCGTTAGTATTTGCAGAAAAGCACTTCTGCTTTAATGATTCTTTGCGTTGAGAATACAAGTTAAGACTTATATCAGTAAGTCTTTCCTCTTCAAGGAAAGAGTGAAGTTCATGGGGCTAATGGATATTCTTAGGCGAGAGTTCTCATTCATTACAGGAAACTATCGAATTCTTGTAATAAGCTGGATAATAATGGATCTTGCCATGGAAATGCCTAACCCCAATTTTCAAGCATACGTTGTCGACACTTTACACGGACCAGACATGGCGCTGGGAGTTATAGGTCTAGCAAATTTCCTCGCAATGGCTGCTGTAGCCTTTCCAGGTGGCTACCTCGCAGATAAATATGGAAGACGTTGGCTCATTACAACTATGACGTTTGGAATGGCTTTATCTTTCCTGTTCTTTGCACTTGCCCCAACATGGCACTTCATTTTGATAGGGTCAATCGTAAGCAGCCTTTGTCTAATCTATCAACCAGCGTTGTTTGCAATGGTTCAAGATTCGCTTCCTCCAGAGCGCAGAGGCATGGGCTCTTCAATTATACAGCTTATTCACGGCACGTTTAACACTCCAGGTCCTATAATCGCAGGTTTTCTGTTGCTGCAATTTGGACTAGAATGGAGTATGCGAATCATCTACCTGCTCATGACAGTTCTCTATCTCACCGCAGCAGTTTGGCGGCTTAGATTAAAGGAAAAAGTAACGAACGGGGAACCAATTCGCTTTAGCTATTTCATCTCTTCTTACCCTAAGGCTATAAAAGAAAGCGTCAGTGTCTGGAAGAAAGTGCCGCGATCAATGTTTTGGCTATTTATCGTTCAAACTCTTGTAATGTTCGGAATGGCCCTTACTCAAGTGATCAACCAACTTTACGCATTAAATGTACTGGGAATAACCTTGGAACAGTGGTGGCTCGTCTTTATCCCACTTTTATTAACAATGGTCGTGGCTTCAATACCAATCGGTAAGACTGTTGACAAATTCGGAAGAAAAATTCCGCTAGTTCTTGGGATACTTGTCCTCGGCGCGGCTACGTTGATTTTTGCCACTGGCAACTTTTTTACTGTCATAGTTTCAATGGTTCTATTTGGAATTTCTCAATTATTAGCGATGTCTGCGGTGATGGCGCTTTCAACCGATCTTGTGCAGCCAGTGAATAGAGGTAAGGTTGTTGGATTCAGAAACTTCGTTGGCTACATTGTGATGGGTTTCGGCATGTTATTAGGTAACTATCTCTTCGTGGAAGGGATGAAAATAGGTATTCCCCAATTGCCCTTCTACGCAACACTTGGATCAATTATTCCAATGCTTCTCATAGTTCTGTTTCTCATACATGAACCCAAAGAGCGAGTAGGACAATGAGTTCAAACTAGACAACAATTTTTATCTTTTCCAACGCTTCATAATCTGGTGGACTGAAACTTTAATGACAGAAAAAATCATCGGCCACGGCACATGGTACGATAAAACAGCCGCCAAAATTATAGAAAGAGAACGTAGACTAGACCGCAGTCTTGACTTGATCCGAACAGAAATGGGCCTCGGTGCCTCAGGTCTACCACACATTGGCAGCTTTGGCGACGCAGCAAGATCCTTTGCAGTAACCTTAGCCTTAAGGGAACAAGGCTTCAACTCTGAATTGGTCGCCTTTTCAGACGACAAAGACGGTCTACGAAAAGTTCCAGCAGGTTTCCCAAAAGCAATGCAGAAATATTTAGGCTACCCAGTCACAAGCATACCAGACCCCTTCAAATGTCACACCAGCTTTGGAGAACACATGAGTTCCCTGCTACTGGAAGCCTTAGATGAATCCAACATAGAATACAACTTCATTTCAGCAAAGAAAGCCTACGAAGAAGGCTGGTTCAACGAAGAAATCAAAAAAATCCTCATAAACGCCAAACGAGTGGGAGAAATAGTAAAAGAAGAGGTTGGACAAGAAAGATACACTGAAGCCCTACCATACTTTCCAATATGTAGCGATTGCGGGCGAATCTACACCACAACCGCTCATGAATTCTCACCAAAGGAAGGAAGAATTCTCTACACTTGCAAAGGCATGGAAATTAAGGGAAAATGGCTTGAGGGCTGTGGATACGAAGGTGAAACAGATTACAGAAAAGGCGAAGGCAAGCTAAGTTGGAAAAGTGAGTTCGCGGTAAGGTGGAAAGCCTTGGATATAAGGTTCGAAGCCTACGGGAAAGACATTGAAGACTCGGTAAGAATCAACGATAGAATCTGCCGAGAAATCCTACACAGCGAACCGCCTCTGCATGCGAGATACGAAATGTTCCTAGATAAGAGTGGAAAGAAAATTTCAAAATCTGCTGGCAACGTCTTTACCCCACAAATCTGGTTCCGTTACGGTTCACCCCAATCACTAATCTTGCTCATGCTGAAACGTTTTGTAGGCACCCGCGAACTCTCAGTAGTAGACATTCCCCAATACATGAACGAATTCGACGAACTGGAAGACATCTATTTTGGCAAGAAGAAAATCGCCAACAAGAAAGAACTCGCTAAACTAACAGGCCTCTACAAGTACTGCTGGTGGCTAAACCTCCCTTCAAAACCTAGTATCCATACGCCTTATAACCTCATAGCATACCTGATCAAAATTGCCCCAAAAGGCAAGGAAACAGAATATGTTATACAAAAGCTGCAAGAATATGGCTGTATAAAAGGTATAGAATTACCGCTTACGAATTTAAAGGAGAGAATCGAATATGCCTTCAACTGGAACAATGACTTCATAGAAATAAAAGAAACTCCACTAAAACTTATGGAAAACGAGACAAACGCAATAAAGGAACTTGTTAAAACTCTTCAAGACAAAATAGATTCAGAAATCATTCAAAGCTCAATTTTCAACATCGCCAGAAAACACAACATACCACCAAGACGATTCTTCAAAACACTCTACACAATTCTCCTTGGAACACCTGCAGGACCAAGACTAGGCCCTTACATAATTGCTATGGGAAAGCAAAACGTTACTGAAGCGCTGCAGCGAGCAACAAAGTTAGAATAACTCTAAAAAACTTCTTTGCTTCTATCACTAACTGATTGTTAGAATCCAGTTGAATGGGCCCGTAGTCTAGTACGGATTAGGACACTGGCCTGCGGAGCCGGAGATCTGGGGTTCAAATCCCCACGGGCCCGCTACAATTTTATAGCGAGTCCTTACGAGAACAAAATTATCTGTGAAAAAGGACTTGGTGCATCATATATAGAAGATGGATGGGAGATTATTAAATAGCTAAGCAATGGAAAATTCCTGATTAAAAGACCGATCAACACTCCGTAGAAGATTTTAACATCATCCAGTTTCCTCATGACAACGATACAAGGTTCGTCGTTAGTATCAGGGTAAATAATTATAGTATATATCATTAGTGATTATATAAACACTATCTATTTATGTTACACAATTACATATACTTTCTTTGGTGGTGTATCATGCCCAAGTTGAAGACTGTGAGAGTTAAGCAGGAACTAATGGACAATGTCGAGAAAGAAGTGGAGAAAGGTAGGTACAAGAGCCTCTCTGAGTTCGTTTCCGAAGCTATTCAACTTAGGTTACAGACACTAGCTGAGAAAAGAATATCGGAACGTCTGGAACGCACCCGCATTATTGGAGTGAGAGAGTATACCTGTTCTAATGATTTCATTCACAATGTTAAAGTGGTTAAATATGACGATAGTTCCGTCTGGGTCACGTGTCCCATGTTCGGTTGGTTTGAAGAAGCTGGCAGGGGCGGGACTCCAAAGCTCGGATGCAAAGAAAGAAAGAAGCGCTGCTCATGGTTTGTAGGATAGTATGGAATTAGTGAGAACTTATCAAGCAATAAGCATTTTGCAAACTACGCATGAAACATGCGTTCTGCAATAATCTCGATCTTACATTTGAAGTAAAGTGGTAGCGCCTTTATGTAGACTTATGGGTGCACAAAATTCTTGAAACATTAATTCGAAGCTCGCTTAAGGCAAGTTCATCAGGCGAAAATCCCATGGCTAAGCCTAAAAGCTGTGGATAATGCAATACAGGTATACAATAGTTTTCACTGAACATCTTTTCGATTCGCCCTTGATTGGTGTCATACATCATGTGACAAAATGGGCAAATAGTTATCAGGGCTTGAGCCCCAACGATCTTGATATGATTTAGTTTGTCTCTAGTAAGCTGAAGAGGAACCTTATCATTTATACCCACTGATGGCGCCCCACAACATTCAGACTCATCCATATAATCTAGACATGTGGCACCTGAAGCTTCAACCAGACTCTTGAGAATTTTCGGGTCTTCTGGGTCATCAAAACTTGCGATTTTTTTAGGTCTCAAAAAATGGCAACCATTATGTTCAGCAACCTTAAGCGACACAAGCGGCCTAACCACAGAATTCTTAACTTTTTCCAATCCCAAATCTTCAGCTAACACTCGAACTAAGTGCTTCACCTCTATTGAACCTTTAAACTCCAATCCTACTTCATTTAGTCTAGTGTTTATTACTTCTCGAAGTCTCTTGTCTTCTTTCAACATATTGTTAACTTTCCTTAACGTTCCAGAACAGCCTGGACAAAGAGTTAAGATGTTTAAGCTTTGCTGTTCTGCTACAGCTAGATTTCTGGCAGACATTATAAGCATCATTTCATGATCGACAGGGTCCATTGGAAGGCCGCAGCAGTTGAAGTCCGGCATTTCCACAAGCTCTATGCCAAATTTTTGCAAAACCTTTCTTGCTGAAACTTCATAGGATGCAACGCGGTAGGGTATTACGCAGCCAAGGAAAATTAGGTACTTATTTCTTTCCGTCATTTTTTTAAATTCTCCTTCTTTTCAAGAAATTTACGAAAGCGCACCTTGCGAAGTATTTTGGTAAGTCTCTCAGGGTTGCCTTTTGGTAGTGGTGGTAGACCCATGTCTTCTCTTCTTTTTATTCTTAATTGGGTGATTCGGTAGGCATATCCAGTTTCAAGGATGCTTGAGCCTAACTCTTTGAAGACTCTGGGAATGTAGTCTTGCTGAGCGGCTAAGTTCCGCAAAACTTGTATCACTTTAGCAACTTCCACGTTTTGTGGGCAACGGTCAGTACATGTGAAGCAGGAGGCGCAGAGCCACAGTGTATCAAGTGATAGAACCTTTTTTCTTAGTCCGAGTTGTGTCATTCGAATAATCTGTCTTGGACGGTAAGTCTCGCTAAATCTAGCAATTGGACAGTCTGACGTGCACGTCCCACATTGGAAACAATAGAGTAGCTTTTCTCCGCCTGGAATCTTGCTTATTTCATATTTAAATTTCCTATCAATTTCCGAAGACTTTACGAGTTTTTGTCCTGTTTCCGTAGTTTCGGTCATTAAGCTTTACCTCCATCTTTCTTCAGCGGGTTTGGTCCAAGCTTCTTTATTTGTTCAACCATGTCCTTCACTATGCTAGCGAACCTATCCCCCTCACTTGCCGAGATCCATTCTAACCGTAGACGTTCTGGTTCTATTCCAAAATTCTGTAAAACTCTTTTAAGAAGTGTTATCCTCGCTTGGGCTTTGAAGTTTCCGATAATGTAATGACAGTCAGAAGGTAAGTGGCAACCTGCGACAAGTACACCGTCTGCGCCGTCCTTGAAAGCTTCTAAGATGAAAATCGGGTCGATTCTGCCACTGCACATGACACGAATTATACGTATGTTGGGTGGATATTGAATTCGACTGACACCAGCCAAATCTGCCCCCGCGTAAGAACACCAGTTGCACAGGAAACCTATTATTTTTGGTTCAAAAATTTCATTTCCACTCATGCCTTTAATTCCTCCATCAAAGCGCCTTTTACTTGAGCCATAATCTCCTCGATAGTGAAATGCCCCAATGTAATTGCTTTCATGGGACACGCTGCTACGCAAACTCCGCAGCCTTTACATAATGCCTCAATTACATGCGACGTGACTTTTCCATTTTTTTCTTTCATTTCTATAGCGTTATAAGGACAAAGATGTTCACAAAATCTGCAGCCACCACAGAAATCTTCGTCTACATTTGCGATTGCTCCTTCCATCTCTAGCGTTTCCTTTGAAAGAATTGTTGCGGCTCGCGCTGCTGCAGCACATGCCTGCGATATGCTTTCGTCAACAAATTTTGGTGAATGTGCCATTCCACATAGGAACACTCCGTCAGTTTGAAAATCCACAGGTCTAAGTTTCATGTGTGCTTCAAGAAAGAATCCATCCCTCGTCAATGGAACTTTAAGCATTTCTGCTATACGTTTGTTGTCTGGGTTAGGAATGGTGGCAGCACTTAGAGCAATAATGTCTGGTTCTAATTCGATTTCCTCTTTTAATATTGGCTCCCAAAATGTTACTTTGAGCTTCCCGTTCTTGTTTGCTACTTTGGGCTTTCTCTCATCGTTGTAGTTTATGAATAGTACGCCTTTCGCCGCTGCCTCGCGATAATAATCTTCCTTGAAACCATAGCTTCTTACATCCTTATAAAACACGTAAATTTCTGTTTCAGGGCTTATCTCCTTAATTTTCAGAGCATTCTTTATTGCTTGACCACAGCAAATTCTTGCACAGTTAGGCCGCTCTTTTGTTCTAGCCCCAACGCATTGAATCATGACAACATTTTCCGCGTTAAATTCACCCTTTGCGAGTTTCTCTTCCATCATGTGTTGGGTCATGACCCAGGGAGTTTTCTCATACAGATATTCTACTGGTTTATATTCCGTTGCGCCTGTGGCTACTATCACTATCCCATTTTTAACTTCTTTTTCTTCGCCATTGTTGTGGATTATTTTTGACTTGAAATTGCCGACGAAGCCGCTGACTTCTATGACTTCAGCACTAGTATAAACATGGATTTTGTCGTTTTCCATAACCTCTCTAACTAGCTTGTCTAAGTATTTTCGGGGATTCTCACCTTCAAGCGTGTAATGAATTTGGCGTAGATGTCCGCCAAGTTCTTTTTCCCGTTCGACAAGATGTACTTCAAAACCTTGTTTGGCAAGCTCTAGAGCAGCAGTCATGCCGGAAACCCCGCCACCGATAACCAAACCAATAGGTGTCATGTTAATTATCGGTTTTTTCAAAGGTTTTAATAATCGTGCTTTTGCGACCACTGAGCGAACCAGTTCTTTAGCTTTCTCCGTCGCCTCCCTTGGTTGGTGCATGTGCACCCAACTGCATTGATCTCGTATATTTACCATCTCAAACAAGTAGGGATTTAAGCCAGCCTCTCGCACAGTTTCTCTAAACAATGGTTCATGAGTTCTCGGTGTGCAGGAGGCTACTATAACGCGGTTCAAACCGTGTTTTTTAATTTTTTCTCTTATAATCCCCTGAGTATCCTGAGAACAGGTGTAGAGATTCGCTTCGGCATAAACCACGTTTGGTAGTTTTTCGGTATATTCCACAACTTCTGGAACGTTCACTACTCCACCAATGTTTATTCCACAATGACAGACAAACACGCCTATGCGTGGCTCTTCTTGACTTACGTCTCTTTCTGGCGGATATTCTTTGCTAATTATTTCTTTTCCTCTTTCAGATTCGATTATTCCCATTGCTTTGGCTGCTGCGCCACTTGCTTGAGCAACACTTTCTGGAATATCTTTTGGGGCAGCGAAAGCTCCACAAACGAATATGCCTGGTTTTGAGGTTTCGATAGGGGAGAAGACGCTTGTTTGGCAGAAGTCATAACTGTTAAGCTTTATTCCCATTACTTCGGCAAGTTTTTTAGCGTTTTTAGGTGGCTGCATTCCAATGGATAGGATTACCATATCGAATTCTTCGGTTCTAGGTTCGCCGTCTTTAACGTAGTGCAAGTAGAGATTGTTTGTTCTAGGGTCTTCTATAACACTTGCAACCCTTGACCTTACAAACCTTATGTTATACTCTTCTTGGGCACGGTTGTAATAATTGTCAAACTCTTTTCCGTAAGCCCGTATATCCATGTAAAATATTGTGCAACTCAGTTTGATGGGTACATGTTCTTTGGCTATTATTGCTTCTTTAATGCCGTACATGCAGCAGGCGGCTGAGCAATAATTGTTGCCGATTTGGGCGTCTCTTGAACCAACGCATTGAATGAAGGCTATCTTTTTTGGAATTTCACCGTCTGAAGTTCTTAAGACTAGTCCGCCGTATGGTCCTGAGGCGCTTAAAATACGTTCAAATTCGGTGCTTGTAACAACGTTTGGAAATCGCCCATAGCCATACTCGCTTTTTAGTGTGGCGTCAAAGGGTTCGAAGCCGGGCGCAAGAATAATTGCCCCTACTTTCAAGGCTACTTTGCTGTCTTGTTGATCGTACTCAATTGCCTTTGCCTTGCAGATCTCTTGGCATGTTCCGCATCCTATACACTTTTCACGGTCAATTATGAACTTTAACGGCACTGCTTGAGGGTAGTCAACGTAGATGGCGCTTCTATTACTCAACTTTTCATTGAATACGTCTACAGCTTCTACAGGACATTTTTGGGCACATAACCCACAACCGTTACACTTTTCTTCATTTATGTAACGACTTCGCTTCAGAACTTTTGCTTCAAAGTTTCCGGCTTCGCCACTTAAGCTTACGAGCTCTCCATTTGTAATCAAACTTATGTTAGGGTGTCTTCCAGTTGCCACAAGTTTGGGAGCCAAAATGCACATTGAACAGTCATTAGTTGGAAATGTCTTGTCAAGTCGTGCCATCACGCCTCCTATGCTTGGTGACTGATCAAGCAGATAAACTTTGAAACCAGAGTTTGCAAGATCTAAGGCTGCTTGGATTCCGCCAACTCCTCCTCCAACTACAAGCACAGCGCCAACTTTCTCTTTAGCCATCTTATTGAACCTCCAACGCCTTATAAAGCGGCGCTGTTTTCTCAATATGGTCTAGAATTATCATGCCTTTCCTGCGCATGTCTACAATGTGGCGAAGAACTGTAGTAGGCTTTGCGTCCATAATTGCTGCAAGCTCCTTAACTGACAGTGGCTTTTGCTTGGTTAGAATGTGTATTTTGCGCTGAAAAAATTCCTCTTCTACAATTTCATACAGTAAATCATCAAATTGTTCTTGGGGAATCGTTTCTCCATAAACATTCGCGACCTGTACTAACTCCTCTTCCCTTCCCGTGAGAGTCCTTAAACGAAAATCTGCTGCAGCGTTCTTAGCTGCTAAGACATTTAATAGAATTTTTTTATCTGGCTTTTCTCCAGACAAGGGAGATTGTCCTAATTTTATGACTTGGTTTCTAAAATCGTCAACAATTGTTGCGAATGGTTCAATTTCAGTTGCGTAAGCCCAGTCTAGCCGCAGACGGTCTGGCTCGAGACCGGTCAAAGAAAGGAGTTTCTTCAGCATTTTAAATCTATTTTCAGCTTGCAGATTTCCTTCAATGTAGTGGCAATCAGGTGAGGGACAACTTATTACTATGACGCCATCTGCGCCTCTAGCAAAAGTATCCAGCACAATAACTGGATCAATTCTGCCCGCACACATCACTCGCACGACATGCATCTTGGGGTAGCCCTTTATTCCTGGGGGGCTTGCAACGTCTACCCCCTTAGGCAAACTCCAGTTGCACACAAAACCGATAATTTCAGGTTTAAACATTATCCAGCTTCTCTCCCTAAAGCGGTTGTAACATTAGCCAAAATTTGAGCTTCTGAAAATTGCCTCATGGTAATTGCGCGCTCGGGACAACTTGCACTACAGATGCCGCAGCCTTTACACAAGCTTTCGTCGATTTGCGCAATTTCCGCTTCGTTCTTCTTGACAGCGCCGTACGGACAAACCACTGCACATAGGTTACAGCCTGTGCATAAAGCTTCATCAACCACCGCCTTATCAGCATCACACAATCCTTCATTCCCGAGGCATTCGCTGCATGGACCACATCCGAGACACCTCCGAGCTTCTAAAACAGCAGTTTCTTTGCTTTTAGCTAAATGTTCATCAGCCTCTTCAAAGCTTACTTTCTGTCTGCCCAAATCTATATGTAGGCTTTCGTATCTCTCAGGCTTTTTCGTTATCACGCCCCAGTCTTTGACCCAAGTTGTTTCCTCAACTTCTTCGTCTCTTCTAGCCTTCAAATCTTCTCCATTCAGATAACGGTCGATCGACACTGCTGCACGCCTGCCTGCTCCTACAGCCTCGATGACACTAGCAGGACCAGTTGTTATGTCGCCTCCCGCAAAAACATCTGGGATGTTTGTTTCCAGTGTCAATGGATCAACCGAAATTGCACGTGCATGTTCGTCGAAAAGAACAGAGGGCAGAAATGAGGTTTGTGGCAGTTGACCGATTGCAGGAATTACGGTATCTGCCTCAAATATTTGTTCTGATCCTTTGATGGGCACTGGACGTCTTCTACCGCTTGCGTCAGGCTCCCCTAATTCCATTCTTAAACATTCAACAGCACAGACTCTGCCTTCTTTGCCAATAATTTGTTTCGGTGTAGCAAGAAATTGGAACTTAACTCCTTCTTCTTCGGCGGCCTCTATTTCATGGGGAAGCGCTGGCATTTCTTTGAGCGAACGACGATAAAGAATCCTAACGTTTTTTGCTCCAAGCCTCAGTGACGTGCGTGCGGCATCGATAGCACTGTTGCCTCCTCCGATTACTGCAACTTTTTCGCCTACATCAATGATTTTTCCTAGAGAAATGTCTCGTAGGAACTCGACGGCGTGAAAAACGCCCCCTAGATCCTCGCCTGGTACTCCAAGTTTTTGGCTTAGTTGCGCCCCAATTGCTATGAAAATTGCTTTGTAGCCTTCGCTTCGTAGACTGTCAAGTTGAATTTCTTTGCCAAACTCCGCTCCTGTCTTGATTTCCACACCTAGATCTTTGATGTAGGCTATTTCATTGGCTACAACAAATTTTTGCAGACGGTAGCTTGGAATGCCATATCTCATCATGCCACCGGCTTCAGGCATACGTTCAAAAACTGTAACTGGATAGCCGAGTTTTACAAGCTCGTATGCGGCACTAAGTCCAGCAGGTCCAGCACCAATTATCGCCACTTTTTCTTTATGTGTTTGGAGTATGGGATCTGGTTTTATTCTTCCTTGTTCACGTTCAATGTCTGCGGCAAGTCTTTTTAAATAGCGAACACCCACAGGCTTGTCTATTTCTTTTCTTGTACATGCATCTTGGCAAGGGCTGAAGCACACTCTGCCGCATATTGCGGGAAAGGGCATGGTCCTTCTTATAAGTTCTACAGACTCCTTGAACTTGCCTTGCTGAATCAGAGCAACATACCCCTGAACATTTACATCCGCAGGGCATGCGGCACGACATGGGGGTAGCCTCCGTTTTTGTGTTTTTGTTTGACTAATAGCTGTCAACACTTAACCTCGCTGATACGGGCTTCAAGGTCCGAAAAAAAGAGGATATTGGTGGCTTAGGATTTTTTGCGTGCGAAATGACGTTGTTTGATCGTCCACACTTTATATTGCTTTGGCCCCATCAAATCCCTTAACTCTTCCTCCAATGTAACAACATTGTTAGGTTTGATTTCTGCGATCCATCCAGTTTCATAGGGATCCTCATTGACTATAAGAGGCTTATCTTGGAGAATTTTGTTGATTTTGACAATTTTGCCACTCACAGGAGCGTAAAGATCGAACTTGAACATCCACGTTTCAACAAACCCTAGGGGGCTTTCTCTGCTAACTTCGGATCCAACTGGTTCAGCCAGTATATTGGCTATGCCTTTTAGGTGTCTTTGGGCGTAATCAGATAACCCTACTCTTATGTTCCCTTCTGGGGTTACCATCGCCCACATGTGATTAGAACTGCAAAGTAGTCGTTCTTGAACAGCGGGGTACTTAACCTGCTTCTCGGCGGCATTTTCATTGTTTTGCTTCAGTTCTTTAAGGCGTAGTTGAATAGCTTCGGAAACGAATTCGGAGAGGCTTTGATATCTTCCTGTTTCAAGAGTTCTCTCAACTGCTGTCAAGAGTTCTTGTCTGACACGTATAGTTTTCCATTTTGTCATAGACTCTTCTCCTGCTCTATTGTTTGGTGGCTATTTTCTTGTATTTCTGTAAGGTCAATAAGGTATTCATCAGGAATCAACATCTTTGGATTCAGGTTGAATCCTCACTATCCAATGAGACGGGTCTGCATTCAATATGAAAGGGTCATCAATGACTTGTTTATTAACTTCAACTATCTTTCCATTTAATGGAGAATACAAGTCATACGTGAACCACCAAGATTCCGCTACACCAAAGGATGCATCTTTAGAAACACTTTCTCCAATAAGGTCGGTTCGGACGTTAACTATTTCTTTTAGTTGGCTTAGGAAATGTTCGGTTATTCCAATTTCGACAGTTCCACTAGGAGTCATTTTAGCCCACATGAATTTGTCTGTGTAGAATAATTGTTCCTGCAACTGAGGAGTTCTGACGTCTCTGTCTCGTGCTAGATATTCTGATACTCTTTGTTTTGCTAGTGTTTGTAAGCGGTATTGGATGGCGTCTGAAACGAATTCGGAGAGACTCTTGGATTCACTTTTCTCTACTTCTTTCTCGACTTGATCGACGAGTTCTTGTTTAACTCTTACAGTTCTCCATTTTTCCATATATTCTATCTCCTTTATTTCCTGAGAGTACATATAATATGGGGTGGATAAATACATAATGCTTATATTGTGAGGTATAGTATTTACTATAAATATGTGGGATAGGCCATATGGAAACCAGAAAATTGCAAAAAGTTGGTTATTCAACATTGTCAGTGTCGCTGCCAAGCAACTGGGTGAAAGATAACAATCTAAAACGCGGAGACACCGTCTTCTTAACGCCGGAGAGAGACGGATCAATTAAAGTAATTCCAAGTCAGATTATTAAACCAAAAGATGAGGCGGAGGAATACATATGCAACGCTGACTTATGTATTGACCCAAAAATGCTGGAACGAATAATAGTCGGCAACTATATTCTTGGCCGTGAAATTTTCTCAGTAATATGTTCCGATAGAATGAGTTCCGAACATATCGAAGAAGTAAGAGGAATAATACGCAAACTGATAGGATTAGGGATTGTAGAAGAAACACCAGATCGCATCACACTCCAATGTTCTGTTGACCCAAGAAAATTCAATCTGGACATGTTACTGCGAAGACTTTCAGTAATCTCGTTGACAATCGTTAAGGAAGCGGTACAAGCACTCGGAGATTCCAACAAATCGCTGGCGCAAGATGCCATAAACCGAGAGGATGAAGCTGACATGATGTGTTTACTTGCCATGAGGTTGCTGATTTCTGCACAAAGAAAGAGAGAGGTAGCTGAGGAAATTGGACTAACCGATCCTCTGCACATCCTATACTTTGGGCTAATGTTGAGATATCTCGAGTTGGTTGCTGATTACGCTGAAGAAATAGCCCGTAGAGTCATTGCGCTACTAGGGAAATATAGAGATCGACTACCCAATTGGGTGATCGAAAAATTAAGTAATCTAAACGACCTAGCCCATGATTTGGTCATAAAAGCTGTGGACGCTTTCTTTATTGGTGACATCAAGATTGCGAACAGCCTTTTGGAAATGCTGACATTTATTGAATTGGAAAGGGATAGGTTGATGACAGAGTTACCTGAAATACCACATCTGAGAGGTATATTGTGGGACATCAACAGAATAGCTGACAATGGGGCAGGAATTGCATTGATTGCCATAAATAACACTCTTGAAAAAAAGACTAAAATATGCTCAAAACGCTGGTCAATAAGCTTCAAAAAAGAAGAAAGAAAATAGAATGTTTGTTGATTCTAAATTAGTGGGACGCCTATAGATTTCAGTATTCTTGTGCTTAGATATGCTACCCATATTCCAATTAATATGCCAAGGGCTTATCTTGGAATACGATTTGTAAACCACCCTACAATTGGAGTGAGGATAATTCCTCCAATAAGAATGGGTATTACAATATTCCACAGAAAAGTTTCGAATCCAATGAGTACCCAAACACAATCGTTGCGGTAAAGGATGTAAATGACTCTGTAGCTTCCAAAGTCCAACGGCTTTTTGAGGCGCTGTCCTGTTTGGCCTGAAGTTGGCGTGCATGTTGAGCCCGCCACTATCTTAATCATTACAGTGATAAATTCTCAATTAAGAGGCTGTATCTGTTCTGGGAATATTTTGTGATTCGCAAATATGGATATATTTTCTCTTTTCTACATGCTTATTGAAGAGGACCTCGAAGATGCGAAGGCTGCAATTTCATTTCGTTTTTCCACCAATTTATGGTATATACGATACTGGTAAAGGCGTGATTTACATTTTCGGTGAACATGACGGCAAAATTGAAGACATTTTGAGTCATGAAGTGTTACATTGGACTGTGCAGAAACTAGCGGGAAAACGAGCAAGTTTAGATTTAGATAATATTCCACCAAAATTGCTGAGAACGTAGTTAAAGAAAAAATTGTTTTGTTTCTCGTTCTCCTCGTTTGTCAAACAGTTTATTAGTTACATCGGAAGAGGATGTTCTGCAAAGTTTATGAGGCTGTATAAGTTCTCATAAGTGGTTGTTACATGGTTTCCATTGACCCCTTCGGTGATTTTCGGAAAAATTGCGAGAGAGCTTTAAGAAAAGCTTTTACTAAACTTTACCCCTGTATTCCTGTTGAGCCTTTTTTGTTGGATTTACCTCCCAGCCCTAAGTTTGGAGAAGTGGCTTCGGCAGTTTTTTTTGAACTCGGAAAGAAAATGGAAGAACCACCACGAAAATTAGCAGAACAAATCGTTGACGCTATGGAAGTGAGGGATTTTCCACTTATAAACACGGTAAAGGTTGCTGGTGAAGGGTATGTAAATTTTTATGCTAACTTTGCTGAGCTTGCGAAGATAACAATTGATTCAGTTCGAGCTTTAGATACTACTTATGGCTACGTTAAAACGAAGAAGCCAGAAAAAGTTATCGTTGAACATACAAGTGCGAATCCAATATCTCCTATCAACATTGGTAAAGCGAGAAATCCTGTTTTGGGAGATGCACTTGCACGCATTCTAACTGCACGTGGACACATGGTTTTTCGACATTTCTACGTTGATGATGTGGGGCGCCAGACTGCAGTCGTTGCCTATGGATATGAAAAGCTAGGAAAGACTCCCTTTAAAGGAAAATCGGACCACTTTATCGGTGTAATCTACACTATAACTAGTTGTATTATAGAGATTAACAGATTAAAACGGGCAATAGACAAAGAGGGAAAGATTGTATCGGAAACTGTTCAACAATTACGTAGGCAACTGGACGATTGGACTTATATTGTGGCTGAGCTAGAGACTAAACATCCAAAGCTTTTCAGTCAACTTCTCGAGAAAATAAGCAAAGACAAAGACACCGAAATTATAGTAAATAGTTTAAACCGTTCATATGAAGCTGGTGAGGAAAAAGTCAAAAAACTGGTTCGCGAAGTTTGCCAGCTTTCCCTAGATGGCATAAAAGAAACACTTGCCAACATAGAAATTTTCTTTGATTCTTGGGATTGGGAAAGCGATTTTGCTTGGAACAGTGATGTTGCTAAAACCTTAGAAGCATTAAGAAAGACTGGCTACGTTTTTCGGAAAGGTCCTGTGCTGGAATTTGATGCTAACAAAGTTGCTGAAGACTTCAAGCTTAAACAAAAACTTGATTTGAAAAACGATTATGAAGTTCCTTCTTTAACATTAGTGCGGGCAGATGGAACAACGCTCTATACAACACGAGATATCCCATATACACTATGGAAGTTTAAAAAAGCTGCAAAAGTAATTAATGTTGTCGGAATTGAACAAAAATTACCACAACAACAATTGAAACTGGCGTTATGGTCCTTGGGACATGTCAACCAAGCGAAAAATCTTGTACATTTTGCCCATAATCTAGTGACAATGCCAGGATACAAAATGTCTAGCCGCAGAGGACGTTATATAACCCTTGATGAAGTAGTGGACGAAGCTATAAAAAGAGCTTATGAAGAAGTTGAAAAACGATCGCCCCAACTATCCAAAAAAGAAAAATTGAAAATCTCAAAAATCGTCGGAATTGGAGCTCTCAAATATGCTCTCATCGAAGTGGACCCAATAAAGCCTGTAATGTTCACTTGGGACCGAGTAATAAATTTTGAGAGAAACAGTGCTCCTTATATTCAATATTCTCATGCGCGAGCTCGTAGTATTTTAAGAAGGACAAGAAAAGAACCGGAAAAGTCAGACTATTCGCTACTAGTAGAACCGTTAGAACGTGACCTTATTCTGGCGTTAGCCCGCTTTCCGGAAGTTTTCATTAATTCCGCAGAAAATCTGAAGCCTAACGCGATCGCTGACTATGCGAATATTTTAGCCGACAAATTCAACAGCTTTTATAATGCTTTGCCAGTAATAAAAGCGAAACCAAAAACATTGAGTGCCGCTAGACTAGCACTGGTTGAAGCGATTAGCATAGTACTCAGAAACTCATTAAGCTTGATCGGTATTATAGCCCCAGAAAGAATGTAAATGCAGCCCCAACATTTTACAATTCTTTGTTATTTTTCACCGTTATTAAACATTTGGCGGGTCCGTGGAAGTGTGCCCACTAAAGGGGGCGGACACTATTATTTTTCAATTGGAGGAATTTTTGATTTGAACTCATTTAGCGGTCCGTCACACCGCGGATTCGAATCCCACCCCCACCCAACCCCAACACACACAATTGGAAAACCAGATATTTGTTCCAGAGCTGACTTCTGAATACACAAGACTAGAAAATAATACTAGAACTTGTAAAACGCACTAAATGAATCTAAGAGCTCACCCATATTATTTTGCTCTCGTTTACATAATTGTCTTTCTTTTGGTGCTTGCCAATTTATTACGCGCGCGCATTTAAAAAATGATAAAGGCTTATTATGTATACTGCATTTGGGAGAGAAAGATGAAAAAGTAGTTCGACACAATGTTCTGGAAGGTCAGGCAAAAAGCATATTTGGAGTCTGGTACTTCATAGTGAAGCATGAAGAGAGACTGGGTCAGTAAGCTGTTTGTTGAACGTTCCGATTTGTTCTTGAGACTTCTAAACCAGAGATGGTTGAAAACTGAAGAACTCGTTGATGGAATGACCCAAGTGCTTGATGGTTTTGGAATCGCGTCGGGTCATTTGCTTGATCTGTGCTGTGGGAATGGTCTGGTCTCAATCTACATGGCAAAGAAAGGGTTCAAAGCTGTTGGAGTCGACATGTCCCGCGCTTTTCTAGAAGATGCAGGGAGAAAGGCAAGGGAGCATGGAGTCGCGAACCTAGTGACTTTCTTGGAAGGCGACGTTAGAAAACTGGAAGATGTTGTTAGTACAAGGTATTCGCACCCCTTCGATGTGCTTGTTAACGCATGGACGTCTATCGGATTCTATGAGAAGGAGGATGACCTGAGCATTTTCAAGCAAGCTAGACAACTTTCGAGGGAAGGCGCAATCCTGTTTGTGGCAGAAACGATGCATACCGAATATCTATCTATCAAATTTGCTCCTACTTCTTATACAGAGCTGGACCGCTTTGTCATATTGGAGAACAGAAAGTATGAGCCGATAACATCGCAAGCTAGCACTTCTTGGATTTTCTACAATAAGCGTGGACAAGATTTGGAGTTCATAGATAGAGTTGACATCACACACCATGTCTACAGTCTCAGTGAACTCTCTTCCCTTCTGCTAAAGGCTGGATGGGAAACGGTTGCTTCTTATGGAAACCTGGCAACACTTCAACCAATGAGCCCATTAACGCACATGAACATCGTAGCCAAAGCCGTATGACCGTGAATATGCACGATCAAGACACAATTCTTTTCACCGCAGCCTTCAGAACTTCCAAGCCACATTCGAGCAATCTGATTGAGATACACAACATCAAAAGAACTTACACAGCTGACTGAAAAATAACAAACTGTTTTTAGGAAGAGGCTCTCTATGGTGTCTTAACAGCCAGCGCGCTAATAGCAGGTTGGAAGATCATTTCTTAACCATCTAAGAAGGTAGGTACTATGGCACTAATATTATGAGCTTTTAGAAGTGCATTTGCGCTCCTTAATTTAGTCTTCTTCGTATTCATCTTCAGCAAGTTCAACTGACACTGTGTCTTTATGCGTAGGGCGTTTTCTCTTTTCCGGCGTCATCTCTCTTCCTTGCATGAACGCGTTTTCGGCGGCAGAGATTTCATCTTCTTTCAACATTTCTTCTCTCTGTTTATCGTTATAGATGTCTTCGGTTTCTGTTTCTTCCTCGCTCGCTCGCGTGTGTCCCTTCTTTCTTCTTGCTCTGCTCATACAATCACTCAAGCTAATTAAAGAGACATTGTAAAATATAAAGAGCGCGCGCTAGAGATTTGTTTAACCATGAAGTGAAGGTTAGCGTGCGCATTATGTCGTCATTGAGGTTCTTCAACCTTGAACTCCTTTGAGAGCTTCTCCATAAGCTTCTTCTCCCTGGGAGTCAGTTTCTCAGGGATCCGAACATTAATCTGAACGAGTTCATCTCCTCGGCCGTGGCTGCTTCTTATTCCTTCTCCTCTCAGTCGAAGTATGGTGCCGCACTGTGTTCCAGGAGGGACTTTGACTCTCCTCTCGCTTGTTAGCGTCGGAACTTTTATCTCAGCCCCCAGAGTAGCTTGGGCAAGATTGATATTGGCTTCGTATATGAGGTCAACCCCCCTACGGGCTAGGTATCGGTGAGGTTTGACCCTTATCGTCACGTAGAAGTCCCCGGGTGGGCCACCGTAAGGACCGTCTTCACCTTGTCT
>SMTZ1_10000834_pt1 | contig 29983 bp, 35 predicted proteins | sample DeeMarSWOR136_30_FD_25667 | JGI IMG/M metagenome (IMG submission 25667) | reverse complement strand
ATTAGACAGACCCTAAAAGAGGGGGTTGAGATACAAGAAGAGGTGAATTAAAAAGTAGTCCCTACCCCCTCCAGGTTAGTTACTTCAATCTGATTAATTATATCAATTAATTATTATTTCTATTTTTAAAGGTTAAAAACTTTTCATAATTTCCTACAAAGAAATATCCATCTCCATTTTTTTCAATTAGTCTTTTGCGTATTCCAATTTCAAAAAGACTGTCCTTTATTTTTATGAATTTATCTGATTTTTTCTTTTTATTTTTTATATCTTTTTTAAATAAATTATCCTGATAATCATCTAAAATTTTTATTTTATGCATCAACCTCTCCTCAATATTAAATTAAGATTGTATTAAGATAAAATTTGTCTATAATAGTATTTAAGAATATCTTATAATTTAGTCAAAATGAAAAGAAATCTTTTTTGACAAAATATCATTTTTATGACGAATTATTATGTAATATGATAGTACTATTCACTTGCATAATTATGTACATATTCATTTACACTAAAATCTTATATATTAATCAATTTCTTAGCAGTATTACAAAATATAGGAGAAGGGATGGAGAAAAATGGAAATATTCAGAAAAATAGGTAGCTGGTTGTTCCTGTTTGGTGTTCTCATCGCTTTGATAGCAGGTATAATCGTTGGCGCTAGATGGTATACCGATACTGAAGCCTATATTGCAATGATTCTAGGAGTTCTTGGATTTATTGTCGGTATATTATCCTTTTTTGCAGTTGGACAGATTACACAAGAAAGAATACCAACGTTTTTGATTGGTGCACTAATATTAGTTGTGATCGGCGCGACATCATACTATTGGCAAACTTGGGGATTTCTACAGAACCAAGACTTTGCATACTTTTTCCAAAGCTTAACAAGTTATATTGCAATCTTTGCAGCACCAGCAGCAGCCTTACTAGCTATAAGAGCAATTTGGGACGCTGGAAAAACTGAAGAAATTGAAAAATTTGTCCCAAAAATACCAAGATAAATTATTGAGATTAATATCTCTCTTCTCTCTTTTATTTTTTAATTTTCTGTTATTAAAATATTAGTTATAATTAAATGTTTACAACCTATTATTCCAAATATTAAAAACCCATTTATACAAGCTTACAACAGTCATGGTCAATAATCCAGCTACAAAGCCAATTAGAACCACGACTAATGAAGGCATTTACTTCTTCACCACCTTGTTTTTATGAAAAAATATTTTTGAAATTTTATCACTTGACATTATAACTCCCCATATTTTGATATGACTAAACTGTGACACGATATAGTTAAACTATATCATGTTAATATTTGTATTTTATTGTTTATATAACTTTCTAATAATAATGCCAAAACGAAAAATTAAATTTTATAAAAAACCAGGCCAGAAAGCATCTTTGGTAAAAAATAAGTGGACTTTTGAGGCATATGTTCACCTAATTCAGCAACAGCTTTTAACTCCTTAATTTTAGTTGCATTCATTATAAAAGATAAATCATATTGTCCATCTTCAACAAATTTAACAGCCTCTTCATCAATCCTTGTATATTTTATATGATCTTCAATATTATACTGATTGATATCCATAATGTGTTCAAGAATTATCTTATGTAGGATTGAAACATCTAGTGTTCTCCAAATTTTTGATTTATCTTTTGCAAAATCATCCATTACAGACTCGTCTTTTAAAATTAATAAATAATATTTACTCCTTAGATATAAAACAAACTTATGCTTATTTGAAGTTACTAAATCTTGTTTAATTTTATTAATGGTATTTTTAACATTTTTTTCTGATGCATTGACTTTTTTTTCTTTAATAATGAAATATTTACTTAATTGTTTTAAAAGCAAATCCATTTTTAAATCTGATTTTTTTATTAATCTATGTGTTGGAAGTATCGATAATCCTTCATCAAATATATTTACAAGGATTACCATAAGATAATTAAAAGATGCTTTTTCATTAAGTTCTCCAGTTTTTTCTTTTAATTCATTTGAATAATTAATTGCTGTTTGATATCTATGATGTCCATCTGCTATAAATAAAATTTTATCCTTAAGTTCATTTTGTATTGAGGATATCAAATTTTTATTTTCTAATTTCCACATTTTATGATTAAAACCATCATAACCTTTTACATCAATAAATGGTTTATTTAAGAAATCATCAATTAAATTTCTTATTTTATCTTTTTTATCAATATATAATAATTGAATCGGTTCAAGATTGGCATGGCATGCACGCATAAGATTTAGCCTATCTTCTTTTGGCTTTGAAAGAGTTTTTTCGTGTGCCCTGACAAGCTTATAATTTGGATCTAATTTTAAAAGTGTAAAAAATCCATTCAGAATTTTTTTCTGTGAATCTATAGTATATTCAATTTTATATGGAAAAATAGATGGTTTCTCAGTTTCAACAAATATTTCATCTTTAATCCATTGATTTAATAATTCTTTTGCTCTGGTATATCTATTATCTATTTTAGTATCATCTGGTTCTTGTTTTCCCAATATAAGTCTTACAAAATTTTGAGGATGTTTATCATATAGTTCTGTTTGCATTTTTTCTGAAATAATGTCATATGGTGGAGACATTAGTTTATCAAATTCATCGATTTTTTTATGATTATAAGTAATACCCTTAAATGGAATTATTTCTACCATATATCTTGCTCCTTTAAGTTTTAAAGTAAATATAGAGGTTAATTAAAAAAGTTACCAAAAACAAATATTTTATATGTTTATAAAAAATATAATAACAAGGTGTTATGAAATGAAGTATAGAGATCTTATAACTATTTTTATGGTAATAATTTTCATTCTTTCATTTGCTTATGTTATAGCTGTTGATTCATCAATCTGGTTTATTTCTATAATCTTATTTTTTTTATTAATTTTTATTACCTTCAAACTATGGATTGAAAAATAGTTATTTTTTAGATAACAATATTTAAGATAGTATTATTTATTTGCCAATGAATGAATGTTAGCCTTACAGATAAAAAAGTACTTCAAATTGCAGATAAAACTATTTTAAAATATCAATTATGTGACCACTGTTTAGGTAGAATTTTTGCTAAATTGGAATGTGGTTTAACAAATAGAAAGAGGGGGGAAATATTAAGAAATAATTTAAAAAATAAGAAAAAAATTGATATTAAAAATTGTTGGTTATGTAATGGTTTATTTAATGAAATAATTCATTTTTCAGATTTAATAAAAAATTCATTACTTAGTTTTGAATATGAAAGCTTTTTAATTGGTACTAAGGTTGATGAAGATATTTTAGATAAAGAACAAGAAATTATTAATTTTTCAAAATCAGAATATTCAGAATCAATTAAAACAGAACTTAATAGAGAAATTGGTAAAATATTAGAAAATAATTTGAAAAAGAATGTTAATTTTAAAAAACCAACTATAATGGCAATTATAGATACATCTTTTGACGTTGTTAATCTTCAAATTAGTTCACTCTATATATATGGAAAATATAAGAAATTCAAGCGAGATATTCCTCAAACAACTTGGTTTTGCAAGATATGTCATGGAAAAGGCTGTAGAAAATGTAATTATTCTGGTAGACTTTATAAAACAAGCATTGAAGAAATTATTGCAAAAAAATTTTTAGAAATTACTGGAGGTGACGATGAAGCTTTTCATGGATCTGGGAGAGAAGATATCGATGCTCGGATGCTTGGTAATGGACGTCCATTTGTTTTAGAAATTAAGAATCCTAAAAAAAGAAATCTAAATTTATCAGATTTAGAAAAAGAAATCAATAATATAAATAAAGATACTCTTGAAATTACAAATTTATGTTATTCTAATAAAGATGAAATAAATCGATTAAAGCATTCAAATTTCAGAAAAACATATCGTGTTATTTTAAAATGTGCAAAAACTATAAATAACGAAAAACTTAAAAAGGCAGCTCTATCATTATGTGGTAAAAAGATTGGCCAGTTCACGCCATCTAGAGTGGCTCACAGACGAGCTAAAATGATTAGAGAGAAATATATATATGATTGTAAAATTGAATCAGTAGATGGTGTTATGGCAACTTTAATAATAAAAGCAGATTCAGGAACATATATTAAAGAGCTTATATCCGGCGATGAAGGAAGAACTCAACCGAATATAAGTGATTTACTCAGCATTCCCTGTCAAGTAACTGAACTTGATGTTATAGATATAGAGGAGGAATAATAATTGGTAAAACGTTCAAAGGGGATTAGAAGTAAAAGTAGAAAAATATTAAGAAAAAAACCAAGGGAAAGAGGAATCCACTCTATTACAAGAGCTTTACAGCATTTTGAAGAAGGGGATTCTGTAAATATTGTGATTGACTCCTCTGTTCATAAAGGAATGCCTCATATCCGTTTTCAAGGTTATACTGGTAAAATTGAGGGGAAACAAGGTGAATCATATCTGGTTGGGATTAATGATGGAAAAAAACATAAGGTGTTAATTATCCGATCTGAGCATCTTAGGAGAGTGCAATAATGAGCCTTGAGGAAAATGTAGTAAAGCCTGTATCAATTTCTGAGGTAAAAAATATTTTAAAGAAAGTTGAGAAAGAAAGAGAGGAATTGTTATACGAACAAAAAATCGCACTTGAACATTCCCAAAAATTTGCAAAATTACCAGTTAAAAAAATAGATGAATTAATAAAGGAATTATCAAAACTTGATTTTTTACAGGAAATCCATGCTTATAAAATAGCTGATTTACTTCCACAAACTGAAGAAGATATAAAAACAATATTTGCAAAAGAAAGAATTACATTAGGAGAAAGTGAAGTAAAAAAAATATTAGAACTAATAAGTAAATATTATACCGAATGATTTAGGGGGTAATATTCGTGGAAGATTATGTATATATTTTGGATTACCTGCCAAAAGGGAGAGGTGACTTACCCCCTCATAAAAGACAACCTTTAGTCTATGGTATTGGTGAAAATCAGTTTACATTACTCGAATTAGTCCCAAAAAAAGATGCTTCTTTTACAATTGGTGAGAGGATTTATGTAGGTAAAAATCCTGAAAGTAGAAAAAAGATAACTAAAATCAAGGGCAGGGTAAATTATGAGGATATGACATCAACTGCTCATGGGGAAATGCCTTACATAATTATGGATATTGTTCATAATCAAAAAGATCGTTTTCTTAAATTTTTCAATGAATCACCAGCAATTTCTACAAGATTCCATGTTCTTGAACTTCTACCTGGACTTGGTAAAAAAATGATGCATGATATTCTTGATGAACGTAAGAAAAAACCTTTTACTAGCTTTGAAGAAATGTGTGAACGTATAGATTTTTTAAGGGCACCAGACAAACTTATCGCAAAACGAATCGAGCTTGAACTTACCGATCCAAATCAAAAATATCGCCTGTTTACACGTCCTCCAATAACCCATGGTTTCCATTAATTAAAATATGAAAAGAAGTCTTGGTCAAATTTTTTTAATAGATGAAAATGTCGCAGCAAGAGAGGTCCAATTCGCAAACATTTCCAAAGATGATGTAATTTTAGAGGTTGGGCCAGGTAAGGGAATTTTAACAAGATTATTGGCAAGCAAAGCAAAACAAGTAATAGCAATAGAAATCGATGAGAGGATTTTTAGCAATCTAATAGATAAACTTCCAAATAATGTAACTTTAATTCATAATGATGCTTTGAAAGTTGATTTTGATTCTCTTCCAAAATTTAATAAAATCGTTTCAAATCTTCCATTTCAAATTTCTTCTCCAATTACCTTTAAATTTCTTGAATATGACTTTAGTTTAGCAGTAATTATTTATCAGAAAGAGTTTGCAAATCGAATGGTTGCAGAACCTAAAAGTAAAGATTATTCTAGGTTATCTGTAAATGTATATTATAAGGCCATATGTGAAACTCTTGAAACAATCCCAAAATCTTGTTTTAAACCCCAACCTAAAGTTGATTCATGTGCAATTAAGCTAATAAAAAGAAAATCACCACCTTTTTTTATAATCAATGAAAAATTCTTTTTTTATTTAACAAAAAACTTATTCAACCATAGACGTAAAAAAATTAGAAATATTTTAAAAGATTTATACAATTTATCAAGAAAGGACCTACCATTTTTAGATAATAGAGTTGAGGAACTCACACCAGAACAATTAGGTGAGCTTAGCAATATTTTGTATGATATAATGTATGAGGCTTAATTCTTTTTCAATTTGACATTTTGACACGATAAGTTCTTATAATAGATTAAAAAAAGTATATCATAGTTATGGGATTAAATGTATAAGGAGAGTTAAAGATGGATAAGAGAATAATGATTGTGGATGATGATCCTGATATTCTTATTGCTATTAGAAAAATCTTTGAAGAAGAAGGTTTTGAGGTTTTTACTGTTGATAGTGGGATGGATTGTATAAAGGAGCTAGAGAGAGGATTTAAAGGGGTTATACTTATGGATATTATGATGCCTTTTATGGATGGTTGGGACACAATTGAGGAAATATCAAAAAGAGGATTATGCAAAAATGTAGTTATATCAATAATAACTGCAAATGGAACTCCTGATCATGAAAAAATGAAAGGTCTTCAAACATATATATACGATTATATAATAAAACCATTTGACATTGATCAGCTTATTTCGAATGTTAAAGATATGATGGCAATGTAATTTTAAAATTTTCCATATATTTATATAATGTATTTTAATTGTGATTCTTGAGGATGCACTGTGAATGTTATTGAAACTAGTAATTTAACAAAATATTATGGAAAAATTAAGGGCGTAGAAGACCTTACCTTATCTGTAAAAAAAGGAGAGATATTTGGTTTTTTAGGACCAAATGGTGCAGGTAAAACCACTACAATTCGTACACTTTTAGGCTATTTGCATCCTACCCGAGGTTCTGCTACAATATTTGGAAGAAATATAGAAGATGAAATTGTGGATATTAAAAGAGAGGTTGCATATATTCCAGGTGATTTGAATATTTATGGACACTTAACTGGTAAGGAATTTTTAGATTATTTTGCAGCACTAAGAAATCGAGAAATGACATTGCTTGAAGAGTTACTAAAAAATTTTAATGTTCCATTAGAAAGAAAACTGAAAGGTTATTCTAAAGGAATGAAGCAAAAAATAGGTATAATTCAAGCTTTCATGGACGATCCTGAAATGGTTATAATGGATGAGCCAACATCTGGTTTAGATCCTCTCTTACAACAAAAATTCTATGACTTTTTAATAAAGCAGAAAAAACGTGGTAGAACTATGTTTCTATCATCTCATATTTTAAGTGAAGTTGATAGAGTATGTGACCGAGTTGGAATAATTAAAGATGGTAATTTAATAGCTCTTGAAGATGTTGAGACTCTTAAGAGTAAACGAGGAAAGATAATTCGTTTAAAAATTAAGGAAAAACCAGAAACTTTCAAAGGTCCAAAGGATACGAAAATCAAGGATGGATGGATACAATTTATTGTAATGGATGACATAGATTCATGGATAAAGAAATTTTCAAAATATATAATTCAAGATTTAGTAATCGAAGATTTTAGCTTAGAAGATATCTTTATTCATTACTATGAGGGCGAATAATGAACGATATATTTCGATTTAGAATTGCTTTTCAAACAATAATGGATTATAAAAAGACTACTCTAATTCTTACACTTCTTTTCATGGCAATGGCAGTTTTGTATTGTGGTATGTTTCCTGCTTTTAAGGAACCTTTAGAAGAGATGGCAGATTCAGGAATATTTGAATCATTTTCCTCATTTTTTGGACCATCAACTTTTGATATGGCAACTTATGTTGGATTTTTAAATTTAGAATTATACCAGATATTCTGGATAGTAATTCTAGGTATTATTATTGGATTTGTTGCAGCATCGTTAATATCTAAAGAAATTGAAGGAAAAACAATTGATATACTAATGTCAAATCCGGTCTCAAGAAAACAAATAGTATTTGAAAAATTTATTGGATTAATTCCTATGACCTTAATAATAAATTTTGGTACTATGCTTGCAGTAATGGGAATTACTGTTTTAATAGGAGAGGAATTGAGCTTTGGTAATTTATTTCTAACCCATGTAGCCTCAATTCCATATTTTCTTTCTATTCTTGGTATTGGCATGTTACTATCTGTTATAATTGATGAAAAAATGAAAGCAAGTATCATATTTATCGCATTACTTATGGGTATGTATTTTATTGAAACAATGTCAAAAACAGTTCCAGATTATGAATTATTAGGTGTCCTTTCAATAACCCACTATCTTATTACCTATGATACCCTTAAATTTGGTAATTTTAATGTATCATCAGCTCTTATTTTAATATGTATCACAACAGTATGTATGGTAATATCACTGATCTATTTTGAACACAAGGATATTGAAATTTAAAATTAGTAAAGCTTAATTATTTCTTTTTTATCCAGTTTTGTTGGATAAATGATAATAGGGCATTGTTTTTGCCTTTTCCAGCCCAATAAACCAGGAAATGGTAGATATATTAGGAGGAAATAAATTGAAAAATCTACCGTTCTGGTTTCCAAAAAAAGAAAACGCATTTTGGTATTTGATATTTATTTTATTGTTTTTATTTTCACTAGATTTTTGGAGTTGGAATATATCAAAACCATTAATTTTTGGAATGCCGTTATGGATTTATTATCTTCTTATATTAATCTTACTTACATCATTAGTTTTTTACATTTTTTCAAAGTTTTATTGGAGGGTCGATGAGTGATATTTATTGGTTTGGTAATAGTTTATTTTATTTCACTAATAGCACTTGGAATATATGCACATAATCGCACAAAAAAAACTCCTGAGGACTATTTTCTTGCAAATAGAACTTTTGGGCCAATAATTCTATTTTTTACATTGGCGGCTACAAATTTCTCTGCATTTACATTTTTAGGTTTTGCAGGTAAAGCATATTCAAATGGCTTTGGCCAATATGGGATAATGGGGTTTGGGACTGCCATTATGGCAATTATGTTTTTTATTATTGGTAGAAAAGTCTGGAGGCTTGGGAAAGAAAAAGGTTATATTACTCCACCTGAGCTTGTTGGGGATCGGTTCAATAGTATAAGTCTGCGTTTAATTTTTATGATTGTTATGGTTATTTTTACAATTCCATATCTTGCTACTCAGGCAATTGGTGCTGGAATGCTTATACAGTATATGACTGATATAAGCTGGCATATTGGTGCAATTATCACTATGTTTGTTATTATGGTATATGTTTTATCTGGTGGTATGAGAGGATCTGGTTGGACTGATGTCCTACAGGGTTTAATTATGATAATTGCTATGACTTTGGCAGTTGTATTTGTGGCTAATTCACTTGGTGGTTTTGAGTCTGCAAATATGGCTGCATATGAAGCAAAACCAGAATTGTTTACTCGACCAGGAGTGGGTGATTATTTCCTTCCTCAAATTTGGTTCTCATTCATGTTATTATGGATTTTTGCTGATCCTATGTTTCCTCAAATATTTTCAAGATTTTACACTGCAAAAAATGAAAAATCCTTAAAAGCATCTATGATTCTTTATCCAATTGTTGTTTCTTTTTTATTTTTATTTCCAGTATTAATCGGTGTTTGGGCGCATGGAACTGGTATTGAAATTGTAAAAGGTTCTGAAGATATGGTTCTTCCAATAATGGTAGCAAATTATACACCTTCTTTTATATTTGCTTTTGTTATGATCGGAGCCCTTGCTGCTCTAATGAGTACTGCTGATTCTCAACTTCTTTCACTATCTACAATGATTTCCCATGATATACCTATAAAAAAGAGACGTTTCTCAGAAATATTATTTGGTAAAATAGTAATTGTTATTCTCTCCCTATTTGCAATATTATTTGTTATTACAGGTTACGATCCAAATGTTGGAATAATGGGAACTCTTGTTTCGACCACCTTTTCAGGTCTTGCTGTTTTATGTCCAACGACAATTGCTGCTCTTTATTGGAAAAAAGCCACTAAATATGGATGTATCGCTAGTATAATAATTGGAGAAATCTCGATTTTTTTATTTCAATTTAAAATATTTCCAGATTATGGATTTTTATCAGCAATATGGGGTATATTGATATCTATAGTAATTCTTGTTTTTGTAAGTTTTATTACTTCCTTAAAAAAATAAATTTGAATATTAAAATGAAATTATCACTAAAAATTTTGAATCATATAAGTGTGATGGTATTAACTATTGGTAAGGAAATATTTAAATTAAAATATTATATTATAATTTTGAAAAATTTATAGTTTATGGGAGGTAGAAAATAGAAATGAAAAATTTTATTATGACAACTACGGTTTTGTTGATATCCCTAATATTAGTTTTATCAACAACAGCTGTAATTGCAGATAATAAAGAGGCAAATGAAGTTACAACTGGGGCAAAAAAAATTGTATCAATTATAAAAACCAGCAACTACAACTTGTAATGCTCTATTTGAAGATAGTTTTGAAAACTATGATGATTTTTTAACAGATTTTCCACCATGGGCTTGTATCGATGTCGATGGGGAATTAACTTGGGGACATTCTGCTTTCAATTTCACACACGAAAATGAACCATATGCATTTATGGTTTTTAATCCATTTTTATGTGATCCACCGCAGGAGGGACCTGAACTTTTAGCCCATACTGGTGATAAATATGTTGTGTGTTGGGCTGTTCAAAATACTTTACAAAACGATGACTGGTTAATTTCACCTCAATTAGGTCCAGACAATTTTAGTATAGTCTCTTTTTGGGCAAAATCATATTCAAATCAATACAATATTGAAAGATTTGAAGTTGGAGTATCTACTACAGATACTAATCCAGGAAGTTTTACAATTATATCTCTAGAACCATATGTTGAACCACCTTTAGATTGGACCAAATATACATATAAACTTGATTCTTATGATGATCAAAGTATCTATATTAGGATTCATTGTATATCATATGATTCATGGTTTTTAATGTTAGATGATTTTATGGTAACTGAGGGAAATCCTGATATTTGTTGCGAAGGTAATCTCATTTGACAAGATGTAACACCAGGTAGCACTGTTTCAGGTACATTTAAAGTATGTAACTGTGGAGATAATGGTACACTTTTAAACTGGCAATTTGAATCAGCTCCTAATTGGCCCGGTGCAATATTTGAAATAGAACCAGACAGCGGTAGAGACTTACAAGAAGGAGAATGTGTCACAATAACAGTAAATGTAACAGCGCCTAGTAACAAAACAGAAGAATTTACAGGGGCTATAAAAATGATTAACGCAGACAATCCTATTGATTTCTATGAAGTGGATATTTATCTTAAAACACCAAGAATCAGATCAACAAGCAATTCTTTGATTCTCAGATTTTTAGAAAGATATCCAAGCCTATTCCAAATACTCAGTAATATATTTGGTGCATAATTAATCAAATCTATCTTTTTTTTCTTAATTTTTAGGAATTAATCAGTATTAAAAAAGATTATTTTTGAATTAATGCAAAATAATTATCAGGATATTTTTTAGAATGAATTTTTTTTCCTTTTAAATCTATTATTTTAAGACCTGCTTGATTTATATCTTTTTGAAATTCTCTTTTACTATATAGATGATAAAATCTTGAAATATTTAGACCATGTTGTTTCCAGTTAATATTGATATCTCCAAATTCATTACGACCAAATTGTGTGAACATCCTTATCAAGAACTTTTGGCGATATTTATCTTGCCATCTTGACCATATGCTAATAATTGCTTTTCCATTTGGTTTTAATATTCTTTTTATTTCTTTTAAAGATTTGATACGTCTATATCTTTCAGATATATTATGTAAGGTTGCAATGTATAATACATCATCAATACTATTATTTTTAATAGGAATATTTACTGCATCTGAATGTATTAATTCCACATTATTCAAATTATTTTGATGTACCTTTTTTTTAATAATTCCTAGTAATTCTCTAGAAATATCTAAGCCAATTATTTTTTTACAATTTTTTGAACAAGGAATAAGATGTCTTCCATTTCCACTACCAATATCTAAAATAATACTTGTTTTTGGTAAAGTGTAAATAAAATCAATACACTCATACCAAGGTTTACGTCTAGTAGCATCAAAACTTTTTGCAATAGCATTCCATGTATCTTCTGAGATTTTAGTGTAAATATTTGTCATCTATATTGTCTATATAATACGCTAGTTTTTATTATTATCACTATTAATAAGTTTTTTATTAAATTAATCTTCCTTAATAATAATTATAAATATTGATATTGTAAAATTAACTATAATACCGATTGTTGTAAAAATCCCAGTTTTACAGAACCTTTAAATATTAAGATATTAATGTAATATTATGGGGAGGTGAAATATGAAGAAAAAAATTCTAATAATAACTACACTAGTAACAATATTGATTGTTTTAGGTGGATTATCACCAAGTATTTGCTCAAAAGACATTGAACCAACTCAAATAAATAAAAATAGTGAAACTGTAACGGTTGAGGTCAATAGATATTATAGACGACAACCCGAAACCATTAAAACAGAACTAACTTTAGAAGAAGTACAACAACTAGAAGATATTTTATTAGAGCTTGACAGAGCAATAGAAAAAAATGATGAAAAAACTATCACAAAATGTGAATCAATTCTTAATGAAAAAGGAATATTTGGCGATGAATATGAAAAATTCTATTCACATAACACTATTTCCAAAAAGATGAAATCATCTGGATTATACAAATATTCTAAATATCTAGAAAAAAATGGAGACGATATTTCTAATTTAATGTGCTATTTCCATGCATCAGGAAAGGGTATATTATTTTTCTGGATTGAATTAAGTATATTAGAAAGCATAGCTAGAGCTATAGAAAATGCATCATCATGGATAGAGCAACTTGTTATATTTTTTGCATTACTACCGTTCTATGTATTAGGAATGTTAATGACTCATATAATACCATTTAGAATATTTATGCCAAAAGGCATTGTCAGAATGGATGATGGAAAGATAACTAGTTTAGGTTTAAATGGTTTTAAACAAGCAACAACACAAAATAATGAATCTATTATGGTTAACATAAGTTTGTTCACTGGAATAACAATATCTTGGCCAGTAAATGAGCAAAATTTCTTATTTGTATCAGGCATAGCAGTAAGAGCTGCAGAATCAGATTTTTAACAAATTCATAACAAAAAATAGCATTATCGCTTTTATAATTAATATTATATTAATAAATTAATAAGATTCCACATAACAATTAGAGTAAAACAAGTTTAGGTAATTTAATTCCCACTTTTTTTCTAATATATTTAGTAAAAATTGTTTATGAGAAAGTTTTTATATGCAAAAATATACTATTATTCTTAATAAAAATGAATAATAAAAAAATTGTATTAATTTTAATTTCAATTATTTTACTTTCTACTTTTACTGGATGTACTTTACTTGATAATGATTCAGTAGGGTCTGATATTTCTAACAAACCAGATTCAGACAGTGATGGTGTACCAGACGATATAGATGATTTTCCTAATGATCCCTCAGCTAGTATTGATTCAGATGATGATGGTTATCCTGATAGATGGAACCCTGGAAAAGGACAAAAAGACAGCACAAGTAATCCGCCTTTAGAGTTAGATGAGTTCCCAAATGATCCAGATGAGTGGAAGGATTCAGATGGTGATAGAGTTGGGGATAATAGTGATGTCTTTCCAGAAAATCCAAATGAATGGAGCGACACTGATGGGGATGGTTTTGGAGATAATTCAGATATCAATCCATTTGTAGATCTTTCTTTTGAAATAAAGCTTGAAAAGTTTATGGTAACCTCAAAGGTTGATATTTTAAGATGGGCTCAAGTTTTCTTTGATATAAGAATAAATGGTAAGAGCGTCAAAAAACTCGATGATAAAGGTAAAAGATGGAAGGTTTGGTTAAACAAGGTAAAAGAAATACAACATGATTCTATTATTTATAACATACCTGATGATACAAAAGATCTTTTTACAAACATTGAAATTATAATGTATGACTATGATTTTATAGGAGAAAACGATATTATTGATATTAGTTATGAAAGCAATCAGAAGACGCTTATTTTAAAACTTGATAACAAAGATAACACAATTGATGGGAGTGGATTTATAGAAGGTAGTCAAGGTAAATTATGGTATGATATCATTCTATCCGAAGAAACATTACCAAATGATCAATACATAAACAAAATTTATAAGTGGTTTTTTAAAGATAATCATTGGAAACTTACAATGAGTATACCAATTGAAACATATGATGAATATGTTAAATCTAAAATTGATAGATCACCTCAAGATGCACCATTTCCAAATGATGCAATGGCTGCATTTGTAACTTCAAATGAAAAGGTTATTATTGATTTTTCAAATGAGTTAAAAACACTTGCAGATAGTAAAAGTTATGATACTATTACAATAGCTAATTTTATTCTTAGATTTGTTCAAGTAAATGTTCAATATGCATTAGATAACGAAACCCATGGTTGTATTGAATATTGGAAGTTCCCTGTTGAGACGATAGTAGAAAAAGAAGGAGATTGTGAGGATTCTGCAATTCTTTATGCATCAATAATGGATGCATTAGGTTATGAAGTAGTATTATTGTTTTATAAATTTGAAGATAAAAACTCAGGGCATTTAGCAGTAGGCATAAATTTACAGGGTGATCATGGTGAGTATGTTGAGGATAATGGTAAAAAATATTTTTATTGTGAAACTACAACATCTCAGTTTAATATAGGTCAATTACCTCCAGAAATTAAAGGGCAACCAAAAAGGATTATTCATGTTTGAGTATTTATTCAACAAAAATTGCAGGTCTTAATGGTATTGCGAAACGTATTTTTTTACCAGGATCATAAACATCTTTATTATCTGTATTTAATATTTCAATTTCACAAGAAAATACGTTTTTTAGATAATTTTTTGATTTTTTTAAGTAATTATATTCATTTATATTTATTAGATATCTTCTTTTATCATTCTCATTTAGTCTTATAATTTCACCTGGAAGTTTATTTACAAATTGAGAAACCTGTTTAGCAAGTAATTTCATTTTAGGATCACTCATAATTTGTTTCATAATTTCTCCAACATTTAGTTTGTTTTCATCTACAAGTTCTATTGCTTTTCTATAAATATTTTGCTTCCAATTTGGTGATGTGTAAATGAATATTTTTTTAGGTTTTATCTTTGTAACTTTAAGAATTTCTGTAATATCATCTGTTACTTTTGATAAAAGATATTCTCCTATTTCCTCATTTTCAAAAATTTCTTTTTGATTATATATCGGATAAGTTTCGTTTGAAACAAATGTACTTTTTTCTTTATGCCAAATCTCTTCTGAAAGATGAGGAGTAACAGGTGTCATTAGCTTTATCCAGTTTTGTATAAAATTATCGATTAGTTCTTTATTTCCTCCTCCTCTTTTTATATACCATTGAATGTTTTTTTGGCATTCAAAAAATATTTCATTAGTTGCAATCCTTAAATCATAACCTTCAAAGGCATCAATTGTCTTTTTTATTGTTCTTTGCAATGTACTTTTCAACCATTTGTCAAGGTTTTCATCTTTTTTTTCTTTAAGCCTATTTATTTGATCTATCATTTTATAAATGCTTGCTAATCTGTTTTTATATTTAGTAACAGCTTCTGAGTCCCATTCAATATCTACAAAAGGCGAACCAACATGAGCATAATACAGTCGCATAGCATCAACACCATATGTTGTTGCTGCTTCATTTATATGTTCAACGCCTCCTTTTGATTTACTGATTTTTTCTTTTCCTTTTTGTGTAACCCACCAATGAACAAAAATACCTTGAGGTCTTTTTTCTTTTGGCATTATTGCTACATGATTCATTAAAAATACAGGGAAATGAACTGTTTTATGTTCTTTTCCACCAAGATTGATATCAACTGGGTACCAGTAATCAAAATCATTTTTTATTGTTTCCCAAACAGAATTTTTACTTTTTCCTTTTGCAAGGAAAATATAGTTAAAAAATTCGTTATTCATTTCATCTGGTTTTATTTTATTTTCATTTACATATTTTGAGATAATATAATATGCTGGATAAAGTGTAGAATCTGAGATTGGTTCAATAATCCATCCTTTTTTAAATGGAAAATCTGTACCAAGCCATGATCCTTTTCTAATGCAAGCTCTGTCATCAAACCAGTCTAAAACTCCTAGTAGTTCATCTTTATACTCTTGTGGGAATATATTCATATGGTTTGAATGGTCCTTAGATTCATCGGTTAATTGTTGATCACTATATTTTATAAACCATTGATCTGGGATTTGTTTAATTACTACTTTGCCACCGCATCTACAGATTACTTCTTCTGAAAATTCTCTCATAACAATTGCTTGATTATTTTTTAATAATTCGTTTTTTACTGCGTCTTTTATGTCTGAAATTTTTATACCCGCATATATTCCACATTTTTCATTAAGATAACCTGTATGAAACTCTTTTTTGTATACTTCTTCAGTTGCTAAATCTAGCTTTTCTATTTCGGTCTGACTTTTTATTTCAAACTTGTCACATACTTCTTTTGCAGGATTTGTACCAAATCCTTTTACATCAATAATTGTTATTGGCTCAATATCTGTTTTTGATTCCACAAGAGCAACCCAGTCATATGGTGCATGTGCTGGAACAGACATTACTATTCCTGTTGCTACATTTGGATCTGCAAAAGGGCCTGAAAGTATTGGTATTTCACGGTCTACTAAAGGAACTACACATGTTTTTCCAATTAATTTTTTACCAGAAATTGTTTCATTAAGTGGTTTAACGTTTTTAATTTGGTGGGATAGTTTTTCAAGTGCCTCCTTAGAAAGAATCCATATTTCTCCATTGATTTCTGCTTTAACGTGATTCACATTTGGATTAATCCACATATTTGTGACACCAAATATGGTTTCAGGACGTAGTGTTGCAGCAGGAAGTATTGTACCATCCTTCATTTTGAATTTAATAGTGGTGAATTCAAGTATCTCAGCTGATCCACCTTTTAATATATCTGTTTCTGATTTATCTACTGCAACAGGTCCACAATTTGAACAAAAAGGAGCAAAATGTGGTTTTTGGATAAGTAGATTTTTTTCTTTAAGTTGATAAAACTGCCATTGGATAAATTTTTTATAACCCTTAGAAATAGTACTCATAGTTCTTGAATAATCAATAAGAAATCCAAATTTTTTCCAATAATCTTTAACATAAACATTTCCAAAATAATTTACGACTTCTGCTGGATCAGATAACTTTCTAATAACTTCTTTTGATGCTCCATAGTTTTTTAAATCTTGTATTGTTGTTTTATCTTTTCGTTCTACTTTTTTTGCAAAACCAATTGATGGAATCCCTGAAGCATGAAATCCAGCTGGAAATAAAACGTCATAACCTGACATCCGTTTATATCTGGCAATAATATCACAATAAGTAAAGCCTCTCATATGTCCAACATGTAGGTATCCTGATACTCCAGGGTAAGCAAAATGAATAAAGAACTTTTTTTTATTTTCTTTTTTTGATTCATAAATTTTTTCTTTATACCATTGTTTTTGCCATTTCTGTTCAATTTTTATATAGTCATAGATTTTAGATTGCATGGTACTTGTCCTTTGGGAAATGATGAATGCTTTATTTAATGGTTTTCTCCTTGTTTTTATAAAAATCTTTAAGATAATCGATAAGATAGATTTAATTTAAATTAATAAATTTTCAAATTAAAAAAGAAGAGGTATACTGGGGGTTTTTTATTAGAATACTAGATATTTCATACAATATTTTTCTATACGGAAGTTTCAGTTGTATCAAGTCCTTCAGGTTCTTCTTCCTCTTTTTTTCCAATAGGAATTATTCTTTTAATCTTACTAAGACCATTTTTTAATTTCATAAATTTTGATTTTTCTTGTGTGGTTTCAGATTCTTTCTTTTCTTTTCTTCTAAAACTAATCTTAATTTTCTTTCTTGGTTTGGGCTTTTTTATATCAATATTTTCAAGTTTTCCATCCTTGTTAATTCTTAATCTGAATGTTGTTGGATTTATTGGTTTTTCAATTTTTTCTATTAAGTCTTTTTTTCTTTTTTTCCAAAAATCTATTTTAAATTTTTTTATTTTTTTTTCAAATTCAGGTTTTTTTTCTTCTATTTCTTTGAAAAGAATCAATTCAGGTTCAATTTCTTCAAATGTTACATAATCTAATTCTTTCAGCTCTTTTTCTACTTCATATTCTTCAATTTCAAACTCTCCAAATTTTTTTTCAAATTCTTTGATTTCTTCTATCAATTCAAGTATCTCTCTATGTGTTTTTGTAATAGAATTATTTTCTGGTTGATCTAAATCTGATTCATCCATCTTATTATCACACTAAATTATCCCTATCCTCACAATGTTTTATCGCTTATTACATATAAAGAGATTATGCTTATGTTCATTTGTTTATAATATAAAAAATAGTTGTATTTTCATTTTATTAAACGAAAAAAAATAATTTTATACAAAATTATACATATTATATGAAATTTTTATTTGATTAATGTTCAATTTATCGAAACAAAATTTGATATATATTTTTTATAATAATTTTGATTGTGGTAAAAATGAAAAGGAAAATGATAGTAATTTTGATATGTGTTCTGTTTTTAGCTACAGGATTTGCATCAGCATCTACTACATTTGAAAACAATAATCAAAAAAGTATTGAAGAAGATCGTGGTAATAGATTATTTGTCTTTGGAAGGATGGAACAAATTGATTTTGCAGGTAATTATGTTGATTTTCGAATTATATCTTTTGTTCTTATAAAAGATGGAAAGGATATTTATAAACTAAATAATGATGAAATCATACGATTTTATGCACCAATGATTGGATTTCTAATAAATAAAATTGTAATTGGGTTTTTTTCATATAAGGAAATTATCAAATAATTCCTTTTCTTTTTTTTATATCAAAACATTATAAATATAAAATATTGTTTTTATCCCTTATTTTCATTAATTATTTCTCTAATTGGTATATATGCCAACAACACTGCAATATAAATCCATACAATTAAACCGGGTAACCAAGGAGCAGTATCATAAACAGCAAGATTTAAACCTATAACAACTAAAATTGCAATGATTACACCAGTAAGTGCTTCTCCTGCAACTAGACCTGCTGTAAAAAGCAAACCTGTTCTAATAGCCTTTTCTTTTGGTTTTATATCAGTTTTTTTAATTGCAAGTTCCCAATCACTTACTTCTTCTTCCTCAGCACTACCAAATTTTTTCTTAAATTGCCTATCTGTTAAATAACGAATTAGACCACCAGTAAAAATTGGAATTGATAAAGTAAATGGTAAATAAATACCGATAGCAACAGGTAATACCGGCAAATCAATCAATATCAAAACGAGAGCTAAAATCATTCCTGCTAAAACAAATGGCCAAAGCATTTCTCCCCCAAGAACTCCTTTTACAACACCAGCCATAAGACCTGCTTGTGGGGCTACAAGCTTAGTACTACCTATTCTAAATGCCTTATGTAATAATCCTATAACAATACCAACTACGCCAGAGATGGCAAGTACACCAAATGTCATTGAAATCTGCAAATTTTTTGGAGTTGCTCCAAGCATTTGACCACAAGCCATCGATTGCAATAGATCACCAGAAATTGAGCCTCCTACTGCAATTACAGCAGATATGAATATAACTATTGCCATGCCTCCAGCACCAGTAACACCAAAACCAAGCATAATTAGACTTACAATAAGTAAAACTGCAACCGTCACACCAGAAATGGGCATATTAGACGAACCAACAAGACCTGTAAGATATCCTGCAAGAGCACTTGCAACAAATGCAAAAAATATTGTAATAATAGCCATTATAAGTGAAATTCCAAACATATCTGATAACCACAAATACAAAAAAAATACAGGAATTGTCATAATTATAATGAAAACAAATATTAGTTTAAAGCTTACATCTTTATCAGTTCGTTTTTTACTTTTCATTTGTCCTCCTTTAATACCTATAATTGCTTCCTTTATGCTCCCAACTAAGTTCATTCTGATAGCCCAAATTGCCCAAAGACCTCCAACTAGCATTGTACCAACGCCAATAAATCTCACTTGATTTGCCCAAATTGTATAAAAACCTCCTAATTCAAGTCCTAGTTCTGCAAACTCAGGTGCGGGTATTGGTAATCCGTTGGCAAGAGCAACTATTGGTGCAATAATTACCCATCCTAATAATCCACCAACAAGAACATAAGATGCAATTCTTGTCCCAATTATCCATCCTACTCCTAAAAGAGCTGGTGATATTGTTATACCACCATATAACCAACTTGTATTTATATTTCCTCCAATTTTATACTTACCAATACTTGAAATATGTTCTATTGTTCCTCGAAATACATTTAGTGATAATTCACAGAATTTAAAAAGACCTGCAACTAATGCACCAACGCCTAACCAAATTCCACTAATTCCACTCATCTTTTTTTCTTCAGTAATTTCACCGCCCACAGTTGTAGTAAGAACTGCAGCAACAGCAACCCCCTCAGGAAATGGTAAATCTGTTTGAACAACAAGAGCTCTTCTTAATGGAACCATCCATAATACACCAAGAAGTCCTCCAAAAAGAGCAATTAAGGTTGTTTCCAAATAATTTATTTCTGTCCATACTTCAAGTAAAACCAATGCAGGAATAGTAAATATTATTCCAGCTGCAATACATTCTCCGGCAGAAGCGCCCATTGTTGCAAGATTTACCTCAAGTATAGTACCTTTAAAAGGTCTTAAAAGTGCAAGAGCCATCACAGCTCCTGGTATAATTGCTGAAACAGTCATTCCTGCATAAAGTCCAAGATATGCATTTGCAGCACCAAGAATTATTGCTAAAAACACTCCTACTAAAATTGCTTTAGCTGTAAGTTCAGGTATTGTTTTTTCTGCAGGTATAAATGATTGAAAGTTTTCACGATTATTCATTATAAATAATATATAATCTACATTATTATATTAAACTTCCCAATAATATAAAAAAAGTATCTTTAAATCTTAATATAATTAATATAATCCATTCTAATTAAATAAAAGTAAATAGAGTTATATTGTTTATGCAGAGCTATTTGTCATACCTTTTAATAATATATAAATAATTCCAACAAATCCAAGAATAATTAAATTACGCAATATTAGTAGAAGTCGAAGTATACAAGTTGGTCCATTAGGATTTTCTTTTATTATAGGAATTTCTTCAGATTGCTTTTTAAAGACTTTTTCTAACTCAAGGCGTTCTTCAGCTAAACTTGATTCAGCTATAGATGTTGATGGTAATAACATTATAATACCAACTACCAAAACACATCCAATTAAGATTTTTTTGTTCATCTTATATTTTCACCTCCCCCGTCTGTTCATCATAAGTAATTCTACTTTGATGATTAGGTACCGAACGGCGTACCAATATTATATACTAAATAGTTTAATACCTATATTTAAATTTTGCATAATATAAATGCTTATCTGATAAAATAAAAAAAAAGAAACTGTAAAAGTATTAATAATAGCAATTTATTTAATTTTACTTAAAAATTTCCATGAAGATGGGACAGATGAAAGGTAATAATTTTAATGAAAATGAAAAAAAACTTAAGGAAAAAACAGAAGAACTTAGTGAAAAACTTAAAAAAACTGAACAAGAGTTGATTAAACTTAATTCTACACTGGAGCAAAGAGTTATAGATAGAACAGTTGAAGTAAATAAATTACTTAAAGATAAAATAAGATTTATTGACAATCTGAGTCATGATCTAGGAACCCCTTTAACGCCGATAATTACTCTTCTTCCTATAATTAAAAATGAAGTAAATGACCCAAAAATTAAGGAAATGGTTGATACATGTCTTAGAAATGCTGAATATATAAAGCGAGTTGTAAATAATGCTAGAGAACTAGCAGAGTTAGGTGCTACAGATTTACTTTTAAAAAAGGAAAATCTACTTGAAATTGTGAATGAGATGAACAAGAAATATGAAGACATTTTTAGAAGTTGTAACATTGAAGTTGAAAATAGAATACCTCCTGATGTATTTGTAAAAACAGAAAAACATCGGTTAATGCAAATCTTTGATCATATTTCATCAAATGCAGTATATAGTATGATAGATAAAGGAGGGAAAATAGCATTTGAATCAAAATCAGTAAATAAAGATGGTGATTCATATATTCAGGTGTCAATAACCGATACAGGAGTTGGTTTAACCAGAGATCAAATAGATCATATTTTTAATGAGTTTTATAAGACTGATGACTCAAGACACAAATTAGATTCTACAGGTCTTGGTCTTACTATATGTAAGACAATTATTGAAAAACATGGTGGAAAAATATGGGCAGATAGCCATGGAAAAGGAACTGGTACAACCATATATTTTACTATTCCATCAGATAAGGTGGTTTATAGCAGAAGTTTCATTTAAAAAGAAAGACTTTAAATAATAGATTTTTATTTTGGCCTTCGGGGAGAGGTTTATTATGCTTGAATACCAAGAGAGATATTCAAATAAAAATCGTTTTGGTAAATTAGAGTTAGTTGATAAGGAAATATTTTATATTTCATTTAACACAAGGGATACTTAATTTTTATAATAAATTACTTCTTCAAAATTTAATCTTATTTTGTGTATGTTTTAAATAATCAAAATTAGAATGATATTATAGAAAATAAATTTTGAATCCAGCCAAAGACATCCAAATAATCAAGACCAATTAGAATTACAAAGAATACAACAATAACTAACAGAATTTTTATTGCAAATTTTATCAGTTTCCAAACAATAATTACTGCAATAATTCCAATAAGAAAAAATGCCCAAAGAGGCAGAGTTATTCCATAAAGTTCTAATCCTGTTAACATAAATCAATATTGTTTATCAACAATATAACGATTTTGAATTATTAAAAATAATTTCAATAATCCTTCAAATAAAATAAAAAACCCCAATGTTATATACCATTTTTGTGAACATAACACAGGAATTTATCAAACAAAATACTGTTGAACGTAGAGAATATCAGGTTAATATTGCTAATTCTGCTACTAAAAGTAATACCCTTGTTGTACTTCCAACAGGTTTAGGAAAAACAATAATAGCTTTAATTTTAATTGCTAAGGAATTAAAAAGAGAAAAAAACAAGATTCTTTTTTTAGCACCCACGAAGCCTCTTGTGATTCAGCATGCACAGTTTCTAAAGGAATTTCTCACAATAGATAACAAATCAATAACTGTTTTTACAGGTGAAATTCCACCTGAAAAAAGACAGATAATGTGGGAAGAAAGCAGAATTGTTGTTTCTACACCTCAAGTTATTGAAAACGATCTTTTAACAAAAAGATTGAATCTAAAAGATGTTTCATTTATTATTTTTGATGAATGTCATCATGCAGTTGGTGATTATTCTTATGTTTTTGTTTCTGAAATGTTTCAAAAACATAGGGAAGATGGTTTAGTTTTGGCAATTACTGCTTCTCCAGGTAATGATGTTTCTAAAATCCTTGAGGTTTGTAAAAATCTAAATATTAATAATATTGAGATTCGTACTAAATATGATCCAGATGTTAGACCATATGTACATGATTTGAAAATAATTTGGAAAGAGATACAATTACCAAAGGATTTTTCACACACGATTCAATTACTTAGAAAAGCATTATCGGAAAGATTGAATATTTTAAAAAGTTTAAATTTCATTGAAAGCTCTTCAGTTTCTCTTATAAATAAAACTAAACTTTTAGATGCACAAAAAAAAATACAAATAGAAATTCGATCAAGAGTAAAACCTCCAAAGATATTGTTTAAGGCAGCTTCAATTCAAAGTGAAGCAATTAAGATTCATTATGCTCTTGAATTATTACAAACACAAGGAGTAAATGCATTTAGAAATTATTTTCAAAGGATGGGAAAAGAAGCAATTTCTAAAGATAGTAGTAAAGCGTCAAGATCTATTATGTCTGATAATAATATATTAGATGCAATTGCATATGCTAAATCTTTAGAAATTGAACATCCAAAAGTAGAGGAAATTGCAAAAATTGTAGAATATCAACTCAAAATTAAACCTAATTCTAAAATCATAATTTTTACACATTATCGAGATACATCACAACATATATTCAATCTATTAAAAAGCGTTATAAGAGCAAAACCTGCCAGGTTTATTGGTCAGGCAATTAAAGAGGGAGATAAAGGACTTACTCAGAAGGAACAATCTAGCATAATTAAAAAATTTAAGGATGATGAATTTAATGTTTTGATTGCAACGTCTGTTGCAGAAGAAGGTCTTGATATTCCAGCTACTGATCTTGTTGTATTTTATGAACCAATTCCTTCAGAAATTAGAGCTATTCAAAGAAGAGGGCGAACTGCTAGAAAAATGGCAGGTAAAGTCATTATATTGATTACAAAAGGTACTCCAGATGAAGCATATTATTGGGCCTCTAAGCGTAAAGAAAAACGTATGATATCAGAACTTGAGTTCATTCGATCAAAATTTCGTAAAAAATTTGAAGATGCTGAATTACTTTATAAAAGAGTTTTAGAAAATAAACAAAATCAAAGAACTTTAGTTGATTATGAAAAAAAGGAAAATAATGTGAAAATCATTGTAGATCATAGGGAATATCGTTCTAATGTTGTAAGAAATCTTACAATTAAAGGTACTTTTGTAGAACCTCAGCAGTTAGATATAGGAGACTATATTTTATCTTCCAGAATTGGAGTTGAAAGAAAAAAAGTTGATGATTTTTTAGAATCTCTTATTGATGGAAAACTTTTCAAACAAATTGCACAATTAAAAGGAGCATATTCTAGACCAATTATGATTTTAGAAGGTGATAATTTATTTTCTCAGCGGAACATCAATCATAATGCAATTTTCGGAAGCCTCGCCTCTATATCTGTTGATTATGGAGTGTCCATTTTAACAACTAAGAACGCTTTGGAAACAGCAGATCTACTCCATGTCATTGCAAAAAGAGAACAAAGAGAAGATAAGAAGTCAGTAGCTGTTAGGGGAGAAAAGCCACAAATGTCTCTTCGGGAAAGACAACAATTTATCATAGAAGGTTTACCAAATGTTTCAGCAGTGATTGCAAAAAGACTGCTTACTCATTTTGGAAGTATAAAGGATATTTCAAATGCAACAAAAGAGGAATTGCAACAAGTAAAAGGCGTTGGAGAGGGTATAGCATCAGATATAATTAAGCTTCTTAATGCAAATTATCTTGAAGATTAATTCATACCAAATATTTTTATTTTAATCCATTATACACTGGTAGAAAATGCAAATGGTGATAACTATGACTGCTGATAATAAGATTGCACAGGTTTGCGATGGATTAAATATGCTTCATGAAGATAATTCTATTCCAAGAAATATTAGAAGGGGAGCAGAAGAAATAAAAAATTCTTTATTAAACGAATCCGATCCATTAGATGTTAGAGTTGCTTCTGCCACTTCTAGACTTGATGAACTAGCAAATGACCCAAATATTCCACTTCATGGAAGAACTCTTATTTGGAATATTATGAGTCGTTTGGAAGAAATACACTAAGATTTTATTTATTCATACAAACATAATATATAGAAAAAATATGAAATAATGTGGTTGGAGGAGGTTATATATTTATGATTAGAATTGGACAAGCAGGTATACCTTTATCCTGTAAAGGTCGGACAAATAAAGATGGTCTGGTTTATACTAAACAAATCCTTGATCTTAATGCTATGGAAGTACAGTTTGTCAGAGGCCTCTATATAATGGAGGACGAAGAAGCATTATATATGGGACAGTATTCAAAAGATAATGATATAGAATTACATGTTCATGCTCCTTATTATATAAATCTTGCTGGAAGTGGTGAAGAATTAAGCCTTAGTATAGATAAGGTTGTTTCTTCTGCTAGACTCGCCGAAAAAATGGGTGCAAAAACAGTTGTGATTCATCCAGGATACTATGGGGAAGATAGTGAAAAAAAAACCATGAAAAAAATAATAAAAAATATTAAAAAAATACAAGGCCATTTTAAGAAAGAAAAAATCAAAGTAAAACTAGGTCTAGAAACAATGGGTAAAAAAAAGGTTTTTGGAAGCCTTGAAGAAATAATTGAAATTTGTAACAGTGTAAAAGGTGTTATTCCAGTTATTGGACTAGGGCATATCCATGCAAGAACAAATGGTGGTCTTAAAAAACGAGAAGATTTTGAAGAAATTTTTCAAAAACTTAAACCTCTCAGATTAAAACATTTCCTAATACATGTTACCGGTGTTTTATATGAGGATGGTAACGAATATTATCATATCCCAATTAAAAAGGGAGATATGCCATTAATGCCACTGATAGATATAATTTTTGATAATAATTATAATGTTACTTTTATATCAGAATCACCTCTTTTAGAGCATGATGCAGTTTATATTAGATTACAAGTTGAAAAAGCAATTATGAAAAGAACGGGAAAAGAGGAAGCAGATTATAGAGATCTTTCGGAGATTCTATGACGGAAAATAATATATTTTCAGAATCTTTAAACTATATTCAGCGAAAGATAAAAGATATACTTGATAAAGTTATACGAGAAAATATAGATAAAGTAAAAGACCTATTTTTTTCTTCAAATCGTATTTTTGTTTATGGTGCTGGGCGATCAGGACTTGTTGCAAAAGCATTTGCAATTAGACTTGTTCATCTTGGGTTTCAAACATTTGTAATTGGGGAAACTATTACTGTACCTGTTCAAAAAGGAGATCTTGTTGTAATAATATCTGGTTCTGGTGAAACATTACCATCTGTAATGACAGCAGAAATAGCTCACAATTTAGGTGCTAATGTCGTTTCAATAACAGCTAAAAGAAAATCAGAAATTGAAAAATTTGCAAATATCACATTATATATCTCTTCAGGTTGCAATGAAGAAGAAAGAAAAAGATATGCTCCACTTGGAACACTTTTTGAAGCTAGTGTTTGGATTTTGCTTGACGGTCTTACTGCCTATCTTTTAGATAGCAAAAAAGAAACAGAAGAGGTAATGCGAAGTAGGCATGCTACTTTAGAACAATAAATAATTAAGAATAGATTTTTTTCATTATAATTAAAATAATACTACATGATATTCCAAAAGCATTTGCAACAATTACTGCTATTGCTTTTAAAAATATACCATAAAGTAGCCATAAGGTCATTCCAATTGCCAAAACTCCAGGCATGTAGTATGATACATCCAAAAGTTTTTTTGTTTTATATCCTTTGTATAACTGAGGTAAATAACCCATTGATGTTACTGCTCCTGCTATTAATCCCAAGATTTCTAAAGATGTGGAATCCATAATAAATATTGTTTATTCTATTTATAATATTAAGTTTTTCCAAAAAAGTAAATTTATGTACATTGAGAAGTAAGTAAATAATTTGAAACGTATAAAATTTTAGTAATGAATTTATTATTCAATAAAGTTTTTTTATTAAAATATTAATGCATGTGTTTATTAGGGGCCCGTGGGGTAGCTTGGTATCCTTCTACCTTGGGGTGGTAGTAACCCGAGTTCAAATCTCGGCGGGCCCATACTCTCCTCTCGACGGGTTTCCACTCGAAACAGGGTTTTTCAAGCCTTGTTTTAATTTTAACGCACTTTCCTCTGACCAATATCCTGGCCATTTAAGGGTACGTTTAAACCAATCATAAAGATAAAATCTATATAATATCCTAGCAAAACGTACATATTCATCAGTTGTTTTTTGTTCCTCGTGACCTAAAAATTCTTTAACATCACCAATAAGATCACCTGAGCCATCTAACCTTGCTTGTATTAGCTTTACAGTAGCACACCATTCACGCGTCATATATGGATGAAACGATGAATAGATCTTTTTACCATAGTAGCTCTAAAATTTCCCAAGATACCTCCTTGTAAAAGGTTTACCTGAACTAGGTGTTACAAATAAATAATCCGAGTCTCTTCTCTGAAACTTTGGTAATAAATAATCGACATAGTTTTTCAAGCTCTTCCGGGTTTTACTTGTGAAAATATTTTTATCAGGAAATATCTGTCTTGTTGCATGATATTATTTTGGTTCTTTAACAATCATATAACCTTAATCAAAAAATATCATATCAGTAGTCATTACTACTAGTTCACTAGGATTTCTAAGGCCAAACCAGAAACTAAAAGCAAATACATATTGAATTAATGAATTAACATCTTTATTAGGATGATAGTTGGGATAATGTATCATTTTATGAACAGTTTCAGGATTGGAGATAATTTTTAATTTTTTATTTGGTATAAGTGGTAGCTTATATAGGAACCATCCTACTGGATAACCAAAACATAGATTGAAGGTATCAACGACATCCTTCCTATACTTAAGTCCATAAATTTTCACCTGTTTCGCGTTTATAATAACTATTTTTATACCAATCCATATGAAGTTTATATTGAGTATAGTTCAAGTTGAAGAAATCCATAGGAAATTGTTGATCTTCTCTTACCATTAACCTGCAATATCTGTCAATATGTTCAATTGTTTCATCAGATAAAAAATAATAATTTTTATGTTAGTTTCGCGATTTGAACTGCAATTTACTAGTAAAAAATAGGAAATATTCTTATTTTTAAAGTCGTTGTAACATTTAAATATCCCAATCTGGATGATAAATTATTGAGGGAGTACAAGAAAAAATGTAAAAAACTCCTGTTTTGTATAAGACTATAGTAGTTGGAGTTATAGTTCTATTTATTGGTGTTGGTATACAACCTGCATTTGCAGTTGATATACTTGAAAAAGTGGATATTGAAACTAAAAATTATTTGTTTGAAACGATTATAAAAATAGCTAATAATCCAGATGTTCAAAGCTTGTTAAAGGAATTTAAAATTAATTTTTACTTTGATTATGATGGTAAATATGTTTTTAGACAGTCATTGTTTAAGAATCCAGAGCTTTTATTTTCTATGGTGTTTATCAAACCAGAAATGACAACACAGTCTTTTGATAAAACTTATAATCAGGGCATTGAGCTTATTGATACTATTGGTGAGAAAAAAGCTTATGAGATATTAGAATCAGTTGAAATTACTAATCCTTATATTATTAACGATTTACATAAAATTGTTACAAATAATAAGGAGTTATCTAATAGGATTTCAACACTTGTAGATTTGAATGCGGAAAATGATACTATTTATGCTATTTTAAGTATTCTTATTTTTATGTCACTTTCACTCAGTTCTGTATTTATAAGGCTTGCACAGGATTTTGAAAATTTTCCGTTATTATTTTTTTGTTTTGCATATCGTGCAGGATTAATAATTGTGAGAATATTAATTATTGCATTTTTATATTCTGATTGGTTCGATTGTTCTCAGTGGTACCCTGATTAGGTTTGCACCATAAAAGTCATATAAATATAAATCAGATATTAGATTAAGAATAGACATAGAAAATAGATATGTGATGATAATTTGTAATTGATTACTTTTTTTATTCCTATCAAAGGAACAGCTTCCTTTATTTTGACAGTATTGAAAAACGCTGGTTGGAGTGATGTTTGGTTGATTATGACTGATAAATATGGAAGAACAAGAAACAAAGCAACTTACAATCCATTTTTCTATTGGTTTTTGGAACGTTTCCCAATACTGGAAAAACTGTTCCTTTTTGTAACCTAGAATCCTTGGTTCAGAATTGATTTTTTAAACTAAGTTATTTTGATAATATCCTTATGTAGCAAGGAGATACTAACATTCATAGTGACGTCCTCTCCGCCATAAATGGCGGAGCTTCTTATGAGGCCTGGTTGGTCGTCGAAGGAAAGGCATCCAAAGAAGTTTGCTGTAGTCGC
>SMTZ1_10003114_pt1 | contig 29985 bp, 24 predicted proteins | sample DeeMarSWOR136_30_FD_25667 | JGI IMG/M metagenome (IMG submission 25667) | reverse complement strand
TGGCGGTGACCTCTACGAGGAAGGTGTAAAGCGGTACAGAATCTAGCTACTTCCGTCTAATCTTCAACAGACACACTATGATACCGCCAAAGAGGATGAGGGCGGTGACAGAAAACATTATCCAAGCAGAAATAGGCATTACACTACCCCTTCATCTTTCTTTTATAAAGCACCGCAGCAACTATGATAAAAACAATCAGAACCAACCATCCACCTAAGAATTCTGCAAGCCGACTGTACCCACCATAAGAACTCTTTATTCGGTCAATGATGTTAGTAACCAGTAGTATTGTCACCACGATAGGGGTCAAATACTTAATACAGAAATCCCACCACGCACTAATTGTGAAATCGGACTTGCTATTGGCATATTCTCTCATCTCTCTCGTATTGTAGAAATATCCAATCGCAATACACTGGAGTATACCGACCACGGCCAGTCCGTAGTTAAGCATAAAATGATCAACAATATCAAGCCAGTAGAGACCGCCTCTCGTTGTATAGATAATTCCTATTATGAGAGCAACAATGCCAAACCCTACATTGACACGCACACGCTTCAGCTTAAATTTATCAATCAGTGAAGCTGCTCCAGCCTCGACGAGCGAGAATGCCGAATCAATACCGAGTGTGAGAAGCATAAGGAAAAAGAGAATACCAAAGATACTCGCGGCAAATGGTAACAGGCTTATAATTGTCGGGTAGGTAATAAAGGCAAGATGGGGACCAGATTCTACGACTTCACTCACCGGTAAACCAGTTTGGTGTGCATAGTACCCAAGAGTTGAAAATACTGCGAAGCCACCAACAAATGAAGTTGCATTATTCGCAAAGCTAACGAGAAATGCGTTGTTTACCACGTCTGCCTTTTTGGGAAGAAAACTGGCATACGTTATCTGGACGCCAAAACCGACTGTGAGCGAAAAGAAGACCTGGGTATAGGCAGCCAGCCATACTTTGTAATCCAAGAGTGCACTAAATTTCGGAGTCAAGTAGAATTTCAACCCTTCAATTGCGCCAGGTAGCGTGATTCCCCGAACGACCAATACAATCAAGATAATCCATGGAATGGTTACCGTGAAATATACAACCTTACCGACTGTCTTCGGGCCCTTCCAGATGGATGCGATCACGCATATCCATGTCAGCACTAAACCGAGTACTATCATCCACTGGATTCCACCAATCTGCAGAGGCGATTCAGAGAGTTTCAGAAATTGATTGAAGAAAAATGACTGCGTATCCTGACCCCAGGCGAGATTGAATGAGAAACCAAGATAATTAAAGCACCATCCCATTACTACTGCATAATAGGTAACAATACCAAAACCGATGAGCAAAGCAAACCAGCCCAGTACTTCAAAACCTTTTTTGATACTGCCAAGGGCCACGGGTGCTGGCCGCAAGACTTTGTGTCCGAGTGAGAACTCGAGAATCATGAGAGGAATTCCTGCAGTCAGCAATGCAATGAGATACGGAATCAAAAATGCACCACCACCATTTGCATAACACACATACGGGAAACGCCATATATTCCCCAAGCCGATTGCTGAACCTATTGATGCTAAAACAAATGAAGCCCTACTCTCCCATATGTCTCGCATGGCAAAAGTATATTTAAATTGTACAGTGTGTCAATTGAAAATTTAGAGAGCCCTGAAAGAGTATTCATCGCTCTCAAGATTTCTGTTTTTTTCAGAAATCTCATTTAGTCTTGCGGCAATAAGACACGACCTTCAAAGGTCACCACACCCTGGCCACCGAATGTTACTTTATTTATCTGATTTCTTTCTCTATACACGTGTACATATACTACGCCAGGGTGCTTCATAGCATAGCCCTGCTCTATTACGAGCCGGTTCATTTTTTCGATTGGAACAAGACGGTTCTGCACCAAATAGCAGCCCAATGATGCACCTGCACCACCAGATACTGGTTCCTCATTTATTCCAACGGATGGCGCAAAGTGCCGCATGTGTGCTGTATTTTTATCATTAATCGCGTCGAGGCAGTAGAGCACGATCCCTGTGATTCGAGAGCGATCGCAGTAATTTTTCATTAGATGGAAATTCGGCGCAATGTTCAAGAGTATATCGCGCGATTCAACCGGCACAATAATATCAGTACATCCAGAGAGAGCAACAACATCGACTGGATGTTTTGTATTCACTATACGGACTGGGGCAATGCTAAATAATCGCGCGATCTGTTTCACATCTATCGGTGTACTGATGAACTGTGGAACCGGCAGAGAAACAGTAACCCTTTCGATTTTCTTATCCTTTACCCGTAGCTCAAGATGCTGCATAGCAGTCTTTGTCTTCTGTCGGATAATAGTAGTCGGTTCAGCGAGTTCGATTAAACTCTCTCCTTCTATGCCAACATAAGCGGCAATGGTACAGTGTCCTGAAAAATTAATTTCCTCAGATTGACTGAAGAAACGGAGATACACGTCAGCGTTCTCCCCGCCTGGGAAGACAAATACGGCACCAGAAATCGGATTTAATTCGCTTGCCAAACGGGCAAGCCTTCTCTCATCTTCTGAAATATCAGCCCCGATAACTACCCACGTCGGATTGCCAGCATATGGCTTTTTGCTAAATGTGCTAATCCTCTTTGTTTTCAACCAAGACACGTCACACCTCTCGCCAATAATTCTCTAGTAATTGCATACACCTGGTAAACAGACATCATCTAAATCAATATCACCGAATTCAAGTGCCTGTCTTCTCTTGCTGCCATATCTGTAGATAGTACAGCCCTTGCACCTCAATTTATTCGCTAATAGGAAGATCGATCCCGCTTGTTCGAGAGGAGCATCTTCAGGTAAGTTTATTGTCTTGCTTACCGCGTTATCTACATACTTCTGAAATACAGCCTGCATCTTTACATGAAATTCTGGCAATATGTCATGAGCCGTTGGAAATAGTCTTCGGACATCTCCGGGAATATGTGCAATCCTCTGTATGGATCCCTCTCTGACAACTTGTGCCATAAGTTCTGAAGAATAAAATCCGCGTTCTCGAGCGACCCTCTCGAACATTGGATTAATCACCAAAAAAGTTGTATCCAGTGCATTGCGCAGATACCCTACAGAAAAGAGTGGCTCAATTCCTGAAGAAATATTAGCAATCGTGCTAATGGTGCCTGTCGGTGCTATTGACGTAACTGTTGCATTTCTCATGGGTCCTTTGTTTTTAAAGAATGATCTCTCAATGTTTGGAAATGAACTACGTTTTTCGGCTAATGCGCGTGATGCTTTTCGAGCTTCATTTTGAATAAAACTCATGAGTTCTTCAGCAAAATCGAGCGCCCGCTGTGAATTGTAAGGTATTTTTAGCCTCACAAGACAGTCAGCAAATCCCATGATGCCGAGTCCGATTTTTCTATTACCCTTCGTTATTTTTTCGATATGCGGGAGTGGATAACGATTCACATCAATCACGTTATCGAGGAAGTGTACTCCGAGCTGAACAGTCTCACCTAATTTCTTGTAGTCGAATTCTTCGTTAGTAAACATATTCAGCACGTTTATGGAACCGAGATTGCAGGACTCGTATGGTAGGAGCGGCACTTCACCGCAGGGATTCGTCGTCTCGATCTTTCCTATATCAGGTGTGGGATTTCTATTATTAATCTCGTCAACATAAATTACACCAGGATCACCGCTCTTCCACGCACTCATAACCATGAGATTGAACACATCCCTTGCATTCAAGATTTTTACCACACTCCCATTTCTTGGATTGATTATTTCAAAATTCTGATTGTTTCTCACCTTTGAGATAAAATCATCAGTGACAGCTACCGAAATATTGAAATTATCTAACTCACCCTCTTTTTCCTTTACCCTGATAAATTCGAGAATATCCGGATGGTCAATAGAGAGTACACCAATATTAGCACCCCGCCGTTTGCCACCCTGCTTTATTATCTCTGTAGCACGATCAAATATTCTCATAAAAGAAACAGGACCAGAGGCAATACCCATGGTCGATTTCACGACATCACCCTTTGGCCTGATCTTGGAGAAGGAAAATCCGGTTCCACCTCCTGATTGATGGATTATTGCTGCATATTTTAACGCATCAAAGATTTCCGTCAAAGAATCTCCGATCGGTAAAACAAAACATGCTGACAGCTGACCTAAATTGGTTCCCGCATTCATCAAAGCAGGTGAGTTAGGAAGAAATTCGAAGTGCGACATCGCGTCGTAGAAACATTCTTCGCTCTCTAACGGGTCTATCCCGTAATTGCCATCGGCCTGGGCCACTGCCTTTGCGACTCTTCTAAACATTCCAGCAGGAGTTTCTTTTATTTTACCCTCAACATCCCGGAGCAGATACCTTTCCTCTAAGATTCGTGTACTATTCAACGAAAGCTTGAGCGTATCTTTGATGCCGAGTATTTCTTTGTGCTGTCGTAGAGCGGTCCGTGATTGCCGATAAATAATATATGCCTTTGCTGTTTCATATTTCCCGTTCTTGACTAAATGCTTCTCTACAAGATCCTGGATATCTTCGACCGTGGGGTTGTGTGTGCCAAATATAGTCTGCAACTCGGCAATAACCTCATCACCAATCTTTTTTGCGAGAGAGATATCTTCCTCGGTTGCCTTCAAAGCCTTTTCTATTGCTGTATAAATCTTTTTGGGATCGAAATCAGCGACTGAGCCATCGCGTTTGAAGATCTTTTCCATTGCTGTATTATAACAAGCAGGACATTTATTGTCAACCCCTGATACCTGCACGATGAACCCGCCACCTATTGACGCGAATGCTTTTTGGAGTAAACTATCCTCATGCGCGTCCTACTACCCGAGATAAAAGAATTAATTGCCTCTAGAAAGAACCGTGTGATCAAAAAAGTGACATCGTATTTTGAACCTGCTGACATTGCAGAAGTTTGGTCAGAACTATCTCTCAAAGAGCAACTCGTATTATTCAATGCGGTAGATACAAAATTCGCAGCTGACATCTTCGAATTCTTAAAAGAAGACCAAATGATTGAACTCCTGAATAATCTCAAGGTTGAGAAGAAAAAAGACATTCTTAATGAAATCTCTCCAGATGACCGAACCGACCTCTTTGCATCTTTACCAAGGGAAGAGACAGAGAAACTCATCCCTCTTCTCGAAGAAGAAGAGCAAATCAGGGCTCGTGAGTTACTTGCCTACAAAGAAAACACAGCTGGTGGTTTAATGACCACTGACTACATCACCATTTCCGAAGATGTGAAGGTAGGCAATGCACTGAGAGAATTAAGAGACAAGGCACGAGACATAGATTTCATACAAAATATCTATGTTGTTGATAAAGTCGATCGCTTGAAAGGCATTATTCCCCTAAAAGACCTCTTAACCACAAGCCCGCGAAGGAAGGTGAATAGGGTGATGGAAACACTATTTATTAGTGTGAGCCTCGATATGGACCAGGAAGACGTTGCCCATACGTTCGAAAAATATGATGTGCCCTCTTTGCCAGTTTTGGATAAGTTAGGACGAATGAAAGGCGTCATTACAGTCGATGATGTGCTCGATGTGATTGAAGAAGAAGCGAGTGAGGATATTTACCATTTTGGTGCTGCTGGAGTAACCGACGAATATCTATCTGCTAATCCATTACGTGTCGCCGAGAAAAGGGTTATCTGGCTCATCATTCTTGCGCTCGCCGGTTTTATTTCAGGAAGTGTTCTTGAGCACTACTCATTTCTCCTTTCAAGTATTATAACACTCAGTTTTTTTATTCCTATACTCATGAATACAAGTGGCAGTGCTGGTACACAAGCTGCAACTGTCGTAGTCAGAGGAATTGCTACTGGTGAGATCAAATTAGGTGATATATGGCGTGTAATTAGAAAAGAGTTCTTGATTGGTATCTTAATGGGCATTATCGCTGGTTTGATTACTGCACTGCGTGCCGTCATTCTGCAGGGTGATATAATGCTCGGTTTCACTGTTGCTATTGCTATGATAGTTGCAATCGTTATCGCAACATCACTCGGCGGTATTCTACCAATCTTATTTAAAAAATTAGGTGTTGACCCTGCTTTAATGTCTGGTCCTTTGATCGCAACCATTCTTGACACGACAACACTACTCATCTACTTTAATATAACCATGCTTCTCTTGTGGCGTTTTTAATGAAATCAAAAAAGACGTTCATCATAGTTTATGCAACATTTCCAAATCTTAAAACTGCTAAAAAGATCGTAAATGGCTTGCTGCAAAAGAGAATAGCTGTCTGTGGGAATATTTTTAGATTATCTTCGATGTACGTATGGAAGGGTAAAATTGAACGAAGTCCTGAGTATGGTGCATTTATTAAGACGGTGAAGAACAATTACAGAAAGGTAGAGAATTATATAAAGCAAAACCATCCCTATGATGTCCCAGAGATTATCTCGTGGACCATTGAACGAGGGCTAAAATCATACATAGACTGGATTGGAGCTGAAATCAGAAAAAGTGAATAATATTCTATTTAAACTCTAAGTCTTAATATCTAAATACTAAAGAAATTCGAAATAGAAATTTTTCAAGCCACGAATACTTTTTGCATTTGAATTTTGTTGCTTAACATTGCCCGGGCACTCGGATTCAAAAGTGAAGCGCTCATGTGCTCGGTGTAAATGAGCTCATCTAAGCACAAAAAAAGAGGGCGGTCAGACCGCCCTCTTCTTCGTGTTATTCTCCTTAAAAACGCGAGAACCCAGCGATATTCTGGTAGGCATAGGTGATGGTCATCTGATTATTATTCGTATCGATCGCATAAATGTGAATTTTGACATAATTGCCATCTTCAGTTTTTGCTACAACCAAATCTCCTACATCAACACAAGCCCAGAGTGCAGCCGGTTCCGAAGTAATCTCGTATATATCAACGAACTCATATTGTCCTATATTTGTAAAAAGCGTACGGCGAGCATTCCCAAAATACCAAGGATGACTACTCGGCGATGACAACGTCACTGTATCGTCTGGCGCACCACTAAAATGGACGTACATATCTGCACCATCAGCAGCCATAGCAGAGTCTGATGTGATGTGCGCATCAGAAAATCTAATTGCGCAACTGTCGTCAACACTCTGCGCATCTACCTCCCATATAAGCGTAACCGTAAACTCTGGCCTCGGTGACGCTGCGATAAATGGCACGTCATCGTTATAATCACCAACCTTATTTTCGGTATTTACTGTCCTCACTTGGAAATAAAACACTGTATCCTGACTCACATTCCTCACCTCATAGGTAGTATCCTCAATCACTTCGGGATTGATTTTATTAAGGTTCTCCCCACTCCGAGTGAGAAGCTCATTCGAATCACTCGATACATAAATGTTATAGCCTTGAAAATCCTCATGATATTCAATTGCGGTATCTGCTTCCCAGATCAAGGTGACTGATGTTTCATGCATTATTACCATGGTAATCCTCGGTGAATCGACTAACTCTGCGCCTCCACAACCTACAATAACCACAGCAGTGCAGAAAAACAATGAAAACAACAATATTCTCATCTTATGCCTCCTTTTCATCTCACGCTAAGATACAACACATTTACGTCTCTTCTTTGCAACCAAAATTCACAAGATTATATGGGTTATTCCTATGACGTCAAGGAGTATCTTCTCATTTTCTCTTTGTCTCTAATATGCAAACCACATCTTGAAATTCTGACAGATTTAAGAGAACGAGCTTTACCGAAGACAGAAATTCAAGGAATCCGGAGATGTCTAGATTTAAATAATGGTCTTCAACCTGATAATCACGGGGTAGGTCATAGAAATAGGCTCCACTACCCAATGCATCCTCAAATTTCGCAATGTTTCTCCTTAATACCTGTTTAATGGAGTCGACTGTAGGACAGGGAAAGTTATCATCAGTTATCTGTGATTTGTTCAAGATAAGCATCTTTCCTCCTGCATCGATAGCATCGATGCCCTCTTCGCACAAGCCTTCAGCAAGAATAAATCCGTATAATACACCAAAGAGGTGTAAGATGTAGGTATTTGTACCATCCGATGCTGTAGGAAATTCCATAAGGTCCAGTTCAGGACAAATTCGCTTTTTTAAAATCGGTGCCAAGAGATAATTGTAGTTGCCATCACCCTTTCCTTCAAATATTTTGGCTACTGCAGGCACATTTCCTACATCTCTTGCGTAAACCTTCTTCTCCTTTTCTACAATCTGGACTAATTCCCAGCAGCGTCCACCCAAAATAAATCGTTTCTTCAGGTAAAAAACTCGACCGATTAATCTTCCACTCGCAACATCATATACATCATATTCACCAAATGATATTTCAGCGATATTTGAGTGTATCTTGCCCCAATCAATCTTTTTCTCCAATTTACTTGTCAGAAAGTATATTCCTCGCCGCATCTCTCTAATTTTACCGTCATCAACCAGTTTCTTGAACGTTGTATTCACTCGTTCCTCTTCGTACGGTGGCACTAAGACGCTGTGGACACTCTTGAGCGTGGAGCCGATACGTCGACGCTGATATAAGTAGGAATATATCTGTTGAGGAATTACAGAAAGTGACGGTTGGTAACGCCTATCGAATAGCTGCCCATTTATTGCACAGTCAAAAAACGTTTCAAACAATATCTTTTCCCACTCGTTCGTATAAACACCAACAGCATACAGTTTATTGGTTCGACGATTACCTCTCCCAATCCGTTGCAGCAGTGACGAAACATTAAATGGCGGACGATAGAGAACAATGCAATCAATGTCACCAATATCAATCCCCAATTCCAGTGTTGATGTGGCACAGAGAATCGCTCTTTCGCTGCTGTTCATCTGTCTCTCTACCTCTTCACGCCGTTGCTTTTGTAGACTTGCATGATGTACTAATACTGCACCCTCAAAGGGTGGACGATCGAACCTTCGCGAAAACAATTCTGCAAAACTCCGGGCGTTAAAGAAAACCAGAATCTTTTCCAACGTGCGCTCACGTATTATTTCAAAAAACTTTTTTATGAAATTCGTGTGAGGCATTAATATGAATTCTATAGCGCGCACAGATGGTAAGTAACATACCTGAGGTTGAGCAAAATATCTCACACCAATATTGAGGTCATCAATTGTTGCTGAAAGCGCACAATAGTGCAGTTTACTATTTATTTTCCGGAGCCTCCTCAAAAGGATTCTTAATTGATCGCCTCTCGGTGTGTTATCAAGGAGATGAATCTCATCAAGCACCACCGCCTCGAGGTTAATAAAGATTTTGGAGTGGCGGGTCAGCAGTGAATCGAATGATTCGGGCGTCGTTAAAAGAATAGTCGGAAGGCCTTTGTAATCAAGTTGAGGTCTATCGCCTGTCTTGCGCCCGAGCTCGATGCCGACGTAGGTAATCGGGTCTACTAATCGACGATATAAGTCGTTAACCAGTGCCCTCGTCGGTGATATGTAAAGGATTTTCAAACAAGATTGATCACCATAATCCCACTTGTCCAATAAATTTTCAATGAGTGGTGCTATGACTGCTTCAGTCTTTCCAGTTGCAGCAGGCGAGATCACCACGACATTGTGCCGCAGCAAGATATATGGGATAGTGAGTTCTTGAATTTGTGTGAAATTACCGAAACGGCTAAAAAAAGGTAACCAGGTCCTTTTTAATTGCTTCTTAATCTGCTGTGGATCCACTGTACAACGGTCTCTGTGTACCGAGCCTCAGCCAGTCAAATGCCTCAACCGAAAACTTAATAAATTCTCGTAACTCTCCACTACCTTTCCTTGAAGCCGCATTCAAAATGTTATCTCTTCGTGATAACTCTATATTGAAATGAGGATAGGCACAGTTGTATACATCGATTAAGTTTTTAAATATCACTTCAAGCTCGGGTCGACTGAATTTGCGAAGATACAGTTTCTTTTCAATGAGATCTACTACGTTCTCCATACCACGAAGTCCATGTATTGGTGTTGTAGCTAAAATGAGTAGAACATGAGATTGTCTATAAATATAAGGCGTTGGTCTCACCCTATTATGGATCATTCTGTTTTCAATTCGTTTCAGTTCTTCACAATTGTATGCAGCAAGGATGAGTCCTTCAAGAAAGTTTAACCCACGGCTATAAGCAATATAATTCCACACGTGGGTAATAGTTTCAATTTCATCAAGGATGATAACAAAACCACCTAACTGTGATTCATTTATCAAAAAACTGAGACCGGAGAGTAGATATGTGTAGAAATCACACGCAGTCGAAAAATCATACAGCGCAGGAATTTTCTGACCACCGCGTACCCTGAAGGGTGCTATTGGATCAATTGCATAATTTTTTGTGGACTCACCTTCAATCCACTGCCAGAAAACTTCACTCGCTAAATCGCCATTATCAATATCTTTCACTCTCTTTAAAACTGGAGTAAAAAAACAATGGTCATTAATCTTTATGTGAGCGATCTTTCTTAATAAATCACGAAAATGATATTCACAATTATTTTTAATATAGCGTAAGTTATACATGAGCTCACGATACACGCGCTTTGGCCTATGCAATGGTGCCTCTTGAGTACTCAATTCACAATATGCTGTCACGAGGCCTTGGCGCAAAGAGATGTGGCGCAAATATTCTAATAGATGTGTTTTACCAGATCCGTATGCTCCCTCAACGAGAAAAACACCACCTTTTCCTTTCCTCAGATCTTTGAGTGCCTTCTCTATCTCACCAATCTCATATGCCCGACCGAAGGTAAAATGCTCAATATCTTGGTGTGGAACCACCCCTAATCTGAATGCCTCGAGCAATCTTTTTGAAGAAATCTGATCTAATTTTATTTTCGGGACTGCAATTGATTTAAGCCAGTTTGCTGGCAACCACAGACATAATCCGCTACGAAATTTAACCTGTGCCTCTGCTCCATCCCATCTCGTTGCAACGACGATCCCCTCACCGAAGATAGGATGTGCTACTATATTATCTCGATCTTTCATATGCAAACTTGAAAAGGTTCAATACATGAACAGTCTATTGAAATCATTTGACAATGCATGGTCTATTTCTCGATGATATGTTTAAGATGAATCAGGATATCAAAATTCTTCTTTTTCGACCTCTTCTTTCTCCTTTTCTGATAGCATCTTTACCGTAGAACGAAGAATCTGCTGCGCATCACTTTTGCTCACCACAGCACCCTTTTCTTTTATAAACTGAAATACTTCAATTATTCCAATAATGAAAATTCTTCGATAACTAATATCAAGTGACTGTAACTCAAGTGCTGCATGTATCATGTTATTGATCGACTCAGATGCTGCCCCGCTATCCAATTCAGTCTTGTAAGCACTCTCAAAAACTGTCGTCAGTTTTCCACCAAGGCTTTTCAGAAATCCTTCTGGACTTACCCCGACATCTTCGAGATTGATCTTCACACCCATAGGGTTTATTCTCGTAAAACTTGAACGCAGCCTTTGTTTTAAGGCCTCATAGACACCACCGCTGCCCTCAAGAAGAAGGTTCTCATCAGGTACCGCATAGAAAAACATCGCACCTGGAAGTCTTGAATTACCACATTCATCAACGAGCTGACGGAGATTATCAAGCGCCCTTCGTTTGTCACGTGTCGAAGCAATGCTCATCCCCCGTTCCGCTTCATCAAAAAGAAGGATAAGTCCAGAATAACCAATAGAATTAATGAATTGAACTAAGCTGCGAAGCATTCTAAATGCAGTACTACGGTCAATCCGTTCAGATATTCGGTATCTCAGTCTCAACTCCCTTGGCACATCTTCACCTTTTAACCATTGCATAATGCCACTAAATTCCTCTTCATCGTCAGCCGAGAGACTTAACATCGCTCCTTTTAAAGCGTTAGTAAAACTCGAACTTTCTAAATTTCTCATTTTAGAGGTGGCATTTTTATCTTCCCTCACGTCTGTGTACCAGTGCTTGAGTAATTCTTCAATGCCTATATGCAATGGCTGATTCACAATATTCTGTTTCAAAGGGTGTGTAATGTTGGAAACAATCTTTTTGTACACCAATTCTAAGCGATCAAATGGACATTCAGTTGGGCTCAAACTGACGTAACTCGTTACGTAATTGTGCTGCCAAGCAAGATTTCTTACTGAATACAGGAAATGTGTCTTTCCACCCCCATAATTACCGGTTATCAGCTTAAAAGAAGAGAGGTTATATTTTAGTATATCTTTCAGATACTCATTTTCAATAACATCAAGATACGGTTCGAGTCCAACGCTAAAGTATTCAATGCCAAATTCTGGAGGTGTACCAAAACTTCCCAGTTTATGAATGATCGCCTTGGCTAAGTGTGGATCCAATCGTCTACTACTCATGAAGATACTTCACAAAGAATGATATTACCAAAATAATTCTTCTAATCACTTTTCAAATGAAATGTACGAGTAGTATGTTCCTTCTCCATTTTCATTTTCTGGTATCCAGATTGAATGCATTTTGTCAGTAGTCGCATCAAAAGTAGCGACATACAACCTTAAACCTTTATCTGATAAATCAGATTTCTTTAGAAGATACAGCAAATAACTCAATTTCACTCTGGAATATTCACGGAAATTGGCCTTCTGTGGATCAGCAAAAAATCTTTTGGATTGCTTCAACATAACAAATTCATTCAAAACATCGGTAATCAATAGCTTGTCACCAAAAGATTTACTATTTAATGTAAGCCTCCGGCTATAGGCTTCATGAAGTGTCTTAAGTATATCTTCAGGAGTAGATCTTACTGTACGTAAATCGTCATCATACTTCTTAATCGTTTCAAAGATTATTTCAGGCTGGAGAGGTATCTTTGAGCGTATCTTTTCAATCTCTGGTCCGAAATAGAGCGTTGTTTCACCGAATTCAAAGTTAAGCTGTAGCGTGTAAAAATCAATTTTCAACAATGGATATTGGCCACGCAGCTTCTTTCCCTCTTTCTGTAATATCTCCGTTAATTGCTGACCAAACTGGAACCTGAAGTCTTCCTTTGCCTTTTCCAATTCCTCTCTTGCATGATCAATCCATGACATGAGTGATCCTTTCAGACTGAATTCTGGTAGAGTTCCTGCGACTTTAATTATTTCGCCTAATTTCTTCTGAAGGAGAAAGGCATTCTCCGTGGGGCTTATCACTAATTTCTTATACTCCTCAAGCAATTTGGTTATTTTACGAGCATTCTTTGACAATTCCTCAAAGTCCTGAGCACATTCCTTTAACATAATTCTCTCTACCATAATACCCAATAAAATTGGAGTGTCAAGATTATGACTTACTTTTTTACCTTTACAACATAAAATCGAGGCTTTTGTGTGATATAGACAAACTCAATATTTTCAAATTCCTTTTGAATTACAGGAGCAAGGTAGTTCTTTGATGCCTCTGTCCATATAAAATTATCTAGTATGATGTAGTCGCTTTGCATGAATGCATCCTTTACCTTATTCTGATCGATAGAGAAAGGGCACGTGAGTGATTTATGCCTTGACAAGAGATAAACGAATTCTGGTTTTCTCGCCATTACAATCTTCTCCTCAGGAACATTCTCCTTTATCCATTCGATGACATCAAAATAGTTCCTCCAGTCACGTCGATAGCCAGCATACGCATCACCCTTCAGATAGGCATGGTTATTCACCACTGTATTTCTTGCCTGAGAGAAAATGCTCAGCAGATTGAGAAGGACAAAAATTCCAGTAATAAGATGCACTGAATATTTGAATTTAATCTTCCTCCCAAGCTGAAAGAGACCGATATAAATATATATCATAAAAATTGGCAGTATCGGTAGTAAAAATCGCTCGGTAGCCCAGATATCAGGCCAAACTAGCAAAAGCAGTATTCCAAATAGAAAATAATATTCAACAATGGAAATGCGCCTTCTCCTCTCTATAAAACCGATGATTGTGAGAACAACAAAAATGACGCCAATCGCACCTAATATCCACGGTGACCGTATACTCGTAAGGAGCGTTAATGGTAGTAGAAGAAAGGTGTAAAACACAAAATTATTCCATCCCCGAATCGCAAGGTCACGAGGTCCCACTCTACCAGATTCAATCAAGTACGGCTTCTTCATTAACAATTGTTCTAAATAACCGCCTTCAGGTGCAATACTCACATTTCTGATCTGCCAGGGGAGAAAAACAACAAGAAAGATGAAAAGAAAAATAGCAAAATATTTATACTGTTTTTTCAATATAAGGAAAAGCATCATCGCAATGATTAGTGAAATACCTGCCGTCCGTATCAAGAAGGCATAGGTCGCAAAGAAAAAAGAAATGAAATACAGATACTCCTTACCAGGTTTGGCTTTCATAAAGAAATAGAGTGCTCCCAAAGAAAAACAGAGAAAAGGCATTTCAGATAGAATCCAGTGGTTAAAGGTTATCAGTGTTGGAATCGAAACATAAAAAGCCATAATAAGATCAACCCTTTCTTTAAAAAACGACTCACACAGTTTGTACATGAAAAAGAGAGCCCCAATACTCGTCAGGAGTACAATTAATTTAAGAATGATTATATTCGGACCAAATAAGAGCATGGGCAACGACAAGAGCAGCGGGAATCCAAAAGGATATTGGGTATGAGGTGGTTCGTCTGGAAGATGCAAATTCTTATACCCTTTACCACCTGTGATAGATTCTGCAAGAATGATATAAACAGCATTATCCCCCCCGGTAAACAGCTTTGGATCGAAGAGCAAAAAAGATAATATAAGATAAATAATGGTAAAAAGTAATAAGAATTTATGCTCGTTAATAAAACTTCCTTCTGATTTATACAATTCTGTATGCACAATTTTATTATAATTCTTTTTGTTGTATCTGTCAACTGAGAGCCAGTTATTGTGCCAGTTATCTCTGAAAAATTAGAATAAATAGATGAAGAAAAAAATTATACAATGATACATAGACATGTCATAATGCAGCAGTTTATCTCAGCACTTTTAATAGATAAAACTCAGGAGTGGTTGTTTTATAAACTAAGTGGTAGTTTTCTCGTTCCTTTTCAAGAACGGGTAAAAGCCAAAGCTTTGCTGATGGAGCCCCGTAAAAGTTATCTATTATGATATAATCACATCGTCTAATTGCCTTCTTCACTCTACTGTGATCACTCGTAATCGGATACGTCAGTGATTTACGTCTGGACAACAGATAAACAAATTCCGGCTTTCTTGCCATAATAATCTTATCGCTGGGACTGTTTTCTCCCACCCAATCAATGATCATAAAGTAGTTTCGCCAATCATCGTGATATCCTGCATACCTATCACCCTTAAGAAAGCTCATATTGGCTCTTATTGTACCTCTCGAATATAAAATAATAGCCACGAAATTTGTAAAAATGAGTATTCCAATCACAATTTTTACAAAATATTCAAATCGAATTTTCCCTGCTATCCATAAAAGACCACCAAACACATAAAAGACAAAAAATGGGAGAACCGGTAACACAAATCTTTCTGAAGACCAAATTCTTGGCCATACGAGCATGACCATTATACTCAATATGAAATATAGTTCTATTGCAGAAAATCGCCTTATCTTCTTCAAAAAACCAATCGATATAAGCACAATAAAAATCACACCCAGAATTCCTGCAAGAAGTCTTGATAGGATAATAGATGCCAGCATCTTCGGTAGTATTGTAAATGAGTAAAAAGTACAATTTTCCAAGACCCTCATTAAGAGATCGAAAAAATTCGCCCTTCCCACTGCTATTTGATAAGGATCTTTTGCAAGCAGTTGAGCAAGATAGTTTACTTCTCGTGGAATATGTGCGTTTCTAATTTCCCAGGGGAGAAAAAAAACAAGGAAGATGAAGAGAAAAATAACAAAATATTTATACTGTTTTTTCAAAATAAGGAAAAGCATCATTGCAATAATTAATGAAACACCAGCCGTCCGTATAAAGAAAGCATAGGTCGCAAAAATGAATGAAACATAATAGAAAAATTCACTATTTTTTCGGACCCTGATAAAAAAGTACAAAGCACCTAAAGAGAAACACATGAAGGGTATCTCGGTCAAAATTCGAACGTTATACAAGTAAGGAATCGGCAACGAGAGATAGAAGAGCATAGTAATATTAGCTTTATCCTTGAATAAAGATTTAGCTATTAAATACACAAAAATAAATGAAACAAGCCCGGTTAAAAGTACTAAGGATTTCAGAACGATTAGATTTTTACCGAAAATCAGCAAAGGTAATGATAAGAGAAGAGGAAATCCGAATGGATACTGGGAATGCGGCGGTTCTTCTGGCAAATACATGTCTTTATACCCCTGTCCTGAGACGATCGATTCTGTAAGGATGATATATATAGCATTATCTCCACCACAAAATAACTTGGGATCAAAAAGTAATACAGATACAATGATATAAATTGATATAAAGAGAAGCAAGCATTTGTTTTTCTTGAAAAAACTGTTATGATGTCGACCAGTTTCCTTCTGTCTGGGCATTAAGTTATTATAGTGCCGTTCGATGTTTCTGTCAATTATGCAATAGTGACAGGTGTATCCTAGTAGGTGAAATATCCTGAGCAAAAAAAAATCGTGCTCTTGCCTTTGTGTTGCTTCATCATCGGTGGCGGGATTTTACGATTCTATGGTATCGAATGGGGAATTTCCTAATATGGATTGGAATCCTGTGAATCCAGAGGTTTATGTCTTGATGCCTAAATTTTGAATTTCCAGCCCAAATAGAGCTCCCGAGCCTTTGGGTCATTTATTAAGGTATGGGCATCGCCCGAAAGCAGGACTTTTGCATCGTAGATGAGATATGCACGGTCCGTAATCTCAAGGGTCTCACGAACATTGTGATCTGAGATAAGGACTCCAATACCCCTATCCTTCAAATGTAATATGAGATCCTGAAGGTCTGCCCGTGAGATCGGATCGATGCCGGTAAATGGTTCATCGAGCAACAAAAATTTCGGGTTACTTATGAGTGCCCGAGCAATCTCAACCCGCCTCCGTTCACCACCAGAAAGGGTGTAAGCCTTCTGATCCTTTACATGGAGCAGGTTAAAATCCTCTAATGCCTTTTCTGCCTTCTCTTCTGCATCCCCACGGTCCATGCCGAGTATCTCACAGACCGCAATAAGATTCTCGTTGACCTTCAATTTTCTAAAAACACTCGGCTCCTGACACAGAAAGGAAATCCCCAGCCGTGCACGTTGGTACATAGGCAAATGAGTAATAATCATATCACCTAAAATTATATCACCGCTATCGGGCGCCAGAAGACCAACTATCATATTGAATGTTGTCGTCTTTCCAGCGCCATTCGGTCCAAGAAGACCCACAATTGCACCTTGTTCGATTTGTAAATCTATCTTATCAACAACAGTCCTCCGTCCAAACAGCTTACTCAGATTCTTGGTCACTAACATTTTCTTCTCTCTGCTTTAAATGCAAAACACCCTTAGGCTTACCCTCTACTATGATGTGTGATGCCTTGCCATCTTTAAATATAATATTGATCGTCTCACCTTCGATAATATTCTTTGATCCTTCCTTTGTGTAGTACTGAGACATGCCCTTTTGTACGCTCAATGACTCAATACTTTTGTTATTCATCCTAAACTGCCCGCTTTCTCCTTTCAGCTCATTTTTGTCTTCCACAATGAGAGGCCTTGTCATACTTCCATGATCCGTATTTAAATCGTATACGAAAGTATCACAATGTACAGTGATGCTGTCAATAAGTGCCACAACCGAATCAAAACCATAAAATACATTGCTGCTGTTGTTCAGTTTGAATCTCAGAGCATGGATTTTTATAGGTTCTCTGTTTTCGCGAATGATATCTAAAAAGGGACGATCAACTAAATACCCCTCATCTTCCTGTAAATCATACCAACCCCGTGCACCGTAAGCCACGAGATTATTTTCGTGGTCGTCAATCTTCACGTTACCAAACATCTCAACATGGTCTTCGAGTCCGCTATAATACAATGAGTCTGAGGTTATAATTTGGTCGGTCCTTTTCAACGACACGTTCCCTTTAAGGTAACCTTTTTTGTCTTTGAAATGATAGCGCGCAAAGTCCGCATTGATCTGACCATGGGCATCAACAATTTTTACTTCCTGTATGAGTATGACATAATCTTTCGTTTCATTAAGATGCGCCTCAGCGCACGTTATTTTCGCTTTTTCATCTTCAATCACCACATTCCCTGAAAGCTGCACAATGCTTTCGCCATTCTCTTTAATAATCTCAACTTTATCGGCGGAGAAGGGCGTTATGCATAAGAGAATAACTATTAACATCGATTGCTCGCTTTTAGCCTATCTAATATCTGGAATCTCAATAGGAGAAGTTCCCTTTGTCTCACCGATTATTTCAATCTTGTTTAAATATGGATCAGCCCTCAAACCCTTACCCTCAATAACTATACTATCCTGTTTGACTATTTTTACATGGCGATTGGTTATGATTCTCTGAGAATCATTGAGCCAAAAAAGAGAATCTGTAAAGAGTTTCGTTGAGTCATTAGTAAAAACTATAACACTGTCACCTACAAGAATGTTATGCGTCTTTCTATTGAGTATACCACCCGGTGCATGTAAAATCGAAAATTCAACCTGATCCTTATCAAAAAATCTTATTTGCACACTATCAACTCGTATTATTTCATCATAGACTTTGGCTTGTTGTGCATCGAGAATCCATAATTTGTTGCCTGTTTTTGTCTCGGTAAGAGAAAACTTCTCAAGAGATATATGAGGTAAGTCCTCGTTCAATTTTTCTTGAATTTCTGTCTTCTCACATGTGTTAAATCCAAGTGAGATGAAAAAACAAATTATAAAAATATTCTTGATTTTATGCCCTGCCACTCTAGTATTTACCTCTTGATTTATAAAACCACATATAATCGTACGGTCTCTCTGCAACAAGCTTTTCGAGGTTACAGCCAATTTTCAAAATTCCTACACCATTTTGTCGATACGCAGCAAACGGCACAAGTGGAACACGACACGTGCGACTCAATTTTTGAACCTTTCCGAATTTTGCATAGAGATCATTACCATCGACGAGAATACCAATAACACCACCCCGTTTTAGAAAACGGACAATTTTCATAGTATCATCTCTGTAAAAAATCTTCACTCCATCCCGCGACCTGAATCGGTAGAGTAGTCTATCGAATAATTTTGCCACAGAAAACTCTTTATTATCGCTGTACTTATTAACGATAACTCCTAAATCATATCCCAGCTTTTTGAGTGATTGAGGCATTAATTCCCAAATCCCAAAGTGGAAGGAAAAAAGAACACCACCTCGAAGCAATATGCTGGTATCATCTTTGATGTGTAGATCATTCCTCATTAGCATAAAACTTAAGTTTCTCGCTACCTGATAAACATTGAATAGTGCATGAACGCCAATGCGTCTTTTCAGAGATTTACGCCGCTCCCTACAACACCAATAGAGTGTAAAAACAATCAAAAGCACACATGCTTCTGAAAGTATGTGCATTAAATGTTTTCTAACGACGCCTTGATAAATTGATAGAAGACTGGGTTTGGGGATAAAGGTCCTGATGTGAACTCAGGATGGAATTGTGTTCCAATATAAAAAGGGTGATCGCGGACCTCTGCAATTTCCATCAATCTTCCATTAGGTGACTTCCCAGAAAAAACCAATCCTTTCTGAGTTAAAGCCTTTATATATTTCGGATTAACTTCATAGCGATGACGATGCCGCTCCTCAATTTTATCTCTACCATAGATCTTTCGGGCGAGAGATTTTGGCTCTAAATTGCATGGCCAGTCCCCTAATCTCATTGTCCCACCCATATTTTTTATCTTACGCTGCTCTGGTAGGAGATCAATCACCGGGTAGGCTGTGTTGTCATCGAACTCGGTAGAATTTGCTCCCTTCATACTGCAGACATTCCGCGCATATTCAATTACCAAACATTGCAGACCCAGACATATCCCCAAAAAGGGTTTCTTTGTTTCTCGTGCATATTTCACTATTCTAACTTTCCCTTCAACACCTCTCATGCCAAATCCACCAGGTACGAGTACGCCGTTTACCATAGCTAATGCATTCTCAAGGGCAATCTCATCTTCGATTCTGTCAGTATCAATCCATTTCATTTTTAAGCGAGCATCATTTGCCACCGCAGCATGATAAAGAGCTTCTGTGATGCTCTTATAAGCATCTCTCAGCTCCACGTATTTACCACATATTGCAATCTCAACCGTCTTCGTAGGTGATTTCGCTTTTTGGACAAAGAGCTCCCACTCAGAAAGGTCAGGCTCCTCTTTTGCGATTCCCAGACTCTGTAAAATCAATTGATCGAGTTTTTGCTTATGAAATATTAAAGGAATTTCGTAAATACATTCAACGTCAACCGCGTCGATAACAGCATTGAGTGGAACATTACAGAAGAGCGAGATTTTCTTCCGTTCATCATTCGTGAGCCATGAATCACTTCGACAAAGAAGAACATCAGGTTGAATTCCGATCGTACGCAACTCGCGAACCGAGTGTTGTGTTGGCTTTGTCTTAAATTCTCTGGCTGCCTTGATATAAGGTACGAGCGTCAAGTGGATGTACAGGGTATTTTCTTTTCCGTAATCGAGTCGCATTTGTCTTACTGCCTCAAGAAATGGTTGCCCCTCAATATCGCCAACCGTGCCACCAATTTCGGTAATGACTACATCGACATTGTTCATATTGGCAAGTTTCGTAATCCTCATCTTAATTTCGTCAGTGATATGGGGAATGACCTGCACTGTTTTACCGAGATATTCGCCGCGTCGTTCCTTTGTAATAACCGAGTAGTAAATCTGACCGGTAGTAATATTGTTGTCTTTAGTGAATGAATCGTTCAAAAATCTCTCATAATGTCCTAAATCTAAATCACACTCAGCACCATCCTTTGTTACAAAAACTTCACCATGTTGATAGGGATTCATTGTTCCTGGGTCAACATTAATGTAGGGATCAATCTTCTGAAGGCTTACCTTAAGACCATACGACTTAAGCAAAAGGCCAATAGAAGATGTCGCAACCCCTTTCCCTAATGAAGAAACAACACCACCCGTTACAAAAATATACTTTGTCTCCATGCTCTAAAGTATAGCTAAAACCGAGTTAATGTCAAGGACATACCTCGCTGCCACTCAGCAAATCCTAAGTTCTAAATCCGAAATCCTAAATTCCGAGCCGTGGTCGAGAATCTTCCGCGAAGCGAGAATTCTCGTTATTACGGAACTCGCAAGGCGGGACAATATCAAAATTCTAATGTTCAAAACAAACTCCTCTTTATTCTCTGAGAAGAAGGAAATTCGAGAAGTAAATGCTTTGAATTTTGTGCTTTGGTAATTCGAATCTGTCCCGCTATGCGTGGATTTTCGTAAATGTAGTCCAATCCTTGATTCGAATATTTACGGAATTTAGGATTTAGAGCTTCTGATTTAGAATTTAAGAAGGAGTATTCACCTCTATGAACGTGAATCTCTTGCGAACATTGACGCAATGAGAAAGCAATATTATAACTCCGCATTATTCCTTCTCTATTCCATACTCATTCATCTTCAATCTGAGGGTATTGCGATGTATTCCTAATTTTTTTGCTGCCTCTGACAGGTTCCAGCCAGCTTTCCTCAAGATCATTTCTATGTGTTCCTTCTCTACTTCGCGGAGAGATTCGGCATCGTACATCTTTTTATCAACTTCAGTCTTCAATGGTACATCTCTGGATTCAATGAGATCGCCTCGGCGCAGAACTACCGCACGTTCTATCACATTTTCCAATTCCCTCACATTCCCTGGCCAGTTGTATCTCAGTAAATTATCAAGCGCATCTTTGGACATACCTTTAATCTTTGCTCTATCACGACAACAACACTTCTCTATGAAATGTTCAACAAGTGGCTTTATATCTTCTTTCCTCTCACGCAGTGGAGGAAGTTCAATTATAATTACATTCAACCGATAGTACAGGTCTTCACGAAATGTTCCTTGAGATATTTTTTCGGTTAACTCTTGATTTGTTGCCGAAATCAAGCGTACATCAGCCTTGATCGGTGTGTTACTACCGAGCCTTTCGAATGTAAACTCTTGGAGTACACGGAGAAGTTTGACCTGCGTACCTATTGGCAAGTCTCCGATTTCATCAAGAAATAGTGTTCCTTTATGTGCAAGTTCAAACTTCCCAATCTTTCTCTTTTCTGCACCAGAAAAGGCACCTCTTTCGTAACCAAATAATTCGCTCTCGAGAAGGGTCTCTGGAAGTGCTGCACAGGAGATTGGAATAAATCTATCATTTTTTCTGTTACTCGCATGATGAATCAATCGGGCAACCAATTCTTTGCCAGTACCTGATTCGCCGTGAATCAGCACTGTAGAATCAGCCTTTGCTACCCTTGAAATGAGACTCAGCACCTCTTTCATCTTCTTGCTTTCTGCAACAAATGACTCAGTCTCAAACTTCTCCTCAATCTTTTCTCTGAGCACTTCCAACTCACGATGGGTTATCTGCTCTTCACGAATACGTTCAATCAGTAACTCGAGTTCATCAAGATTGATAGGTTTGTTAAGATAATCATAGGAACCTAATTTCATCGCCTCGACTGCAGACTCAATTGTACCATATCCTGTCAGAATGATAAAGTACGTCTCAGGATCTATCTCCTTCATCTGAGTCATTGTTTCAATGCCATTAATCTCGGGCATCTTGAGATCCAAAATTGCCAGGTCAAATCCTGTTATACGATTTTTTTCGATTGCCTCTTTACCCGAGGCTGCTGTCGTTACTGTGTATCCTTTTTTCTCTAGAAAACCGGCTAGAAGGGTACGCTGTGATTCTTCATCATCGACGACAATAATATGCATCATGTCAAATCAATTTTTTCTGTCTCATATCTTTTATCAAGTTCCATCCGCCTAAGAGGAGCATACCAGCACCAAAGAGTAAGATAAATATCTTAATAATAAAACCAAGCACAGGGATTAACCCGAGGACAACCAATACAATTAAACCGACGATGAAAGAGAGATAGAGAGATATCTCACCCTCTTTTTTAAAGAGCTGTATGACCTTTTCACCAATCACAAGACCAACGAATATTGAAGACAGATAGAAGAGTATCGTATAAATATACACACCAAAGATAGCAATGGGATAACCAATCATTGTGGCAAAAAGTATTACTGCAGCAACAGGAATCACGATTAATCCTAAAAATCCCCAACCTAATGAGTGCCATGGTTTATGTATGAAGGTATCCATAATCCTTCGTACACACGGCTTGAAGATCGCAATGAGAAGAATACCCACAATTATTTTTGCGATGAACATAACAATTTTCACAAACGTAATAAAGAAAGCCACCATCGGAGCAAGTGCGAAGAAAAACGGCGCAGCCTTTCTCTCATCGGGTCGCTCCACTGTTGTCTCACCAGTAATGGTGGCACCTTCTTCAATAGTGGGCTCTTCCGCACTCCTCACGATGAGATCCCCAGAAATACGGGCGCCGGATCTTATTGTTGTTTCATCCGCATTGATTATTATATGACCGCTCCTACCAGCCATGACGAATGAGCCAACACCGCCTTCTATGGTGCCATCAATCTCACCTTCTACTGTGAACTTTCCCCCATACGCCCTCAGATCTTTACCAATACGTGTATCTTCACATATGAAAAGCGACCCACCGACAAGTATGACGTTATTTTCCACATCTCCGCATATATTGACTTTACCGGCAGCTGCCCATACTGTCTTCACCTTCTTCGCATCCACGGTTATTGTCGCAGCGCCACTGAATAGAGAACCTCCAATCTCACCACTCACTGTAACACTCTGTGCAAAGGCATATACATCTCCACTCACCGCACCATTAATATCAATGGTTTGAGCAAACACAATAAGATCATCATCAATCACCTCATCCTCTGCAACCTCAACTTCGTCACCGCTTCTCACTACAAGTGCATAACTTGGGGTAACACATGCAAGGATGAGTAGTAAACTTATGAGCCACTTCGTGTCCTTCATAACCACCTCCTCTAAAAGATTTGGTACATAAATATATACAAGGCTAAGGTCACGAAACCCGTTTCGTGAAAAGGCTGCGGTTGCGGCATTTAAAAGACGTTACCCTCTAATCCGCCTAAGGCGGAACGATACGGGCATCGTTACCGTTTCCCAACAACTGAATTTCTTTATCCATGATTGCCCTTTTCTGCCTTCTTAAGCCCTTTTGTTATTATATGAACTATTTTTTAAAAATCAACCATCCACTTTTTCTTCAATTGGATGCGCTGAGATTTTCTATCTACGCAATCGAAAAGTTCGAATGAGTTCTAAGATTTCTCCTCAAATCTGATATGCAGTTCTTTGAGTTGTTCAGGAGTTACGCTATCAGGAATCCCTTCCAAGAGACCCTGTGCCGTGGTGGTCTTTGGAAAGGCGATTACGTCTCTGAGAGAACTCAGCCCGGCAAGAATCATTACAATGCGGTCTATACCCGGTGCGATGCCGCCGTGAGGAGGCGCGCCGTATTCCAAGGCATCGAGCAACATAGTATATTTATTCTTATCCATATTCGCAATAGAAAAAAGCCTCTCCTGGAGCCTGCGATTGTGATTTCTGATACTGCCTGAGGCGAGCTCATTGCCATTACACACTAAATCATATAATCTGCCTCTCACGCGTAATGGGTCTGATTCAATATACTCTATGTCTTCCTCTTTTGGCTGTGTAAATATGTGATGACTCGCCACGTATTTTTGTGTCTTTTCGTCGATTTCAAATATTGGAAAATCGTACACCCATAAAAATTCATACCCCTTTCTTGATATGTTGAGTTCCTGCGCAAGTTCATTTCTCAGATTACCCAAGAAGGTGAATACTGTATCATCGCCTGCTACGGCAATAAGGAGATCACCTTTTTCTAAATGTAGTTCCGTAGCTATCTGCTCATCCATCAATTTCTGAGCGCGTTCATTCAAGCCATCGAGTCTTCTTCTTGAAATTGCACTACCGCCCTTCACGACAAGTCCTCTTATTTCTTGCCTGTCTTTAAATGGAGAAAAACCCTTTTCTCTAAAGGTCTCTTTGAAATTCATGATCTCCATGCCAAAACGTATATCTGGTTTGTCGGTACCATACGTTTCCATAGCCTGCGCATAGGTTATTCTTGGAAAAGGTATTTCTAATTTTTGATTCATAACGGTTTTGAATATGTACACAAACATTCCCTCAGTGAGATGAAAGATATCATCTTCATTGACGAAAGACATCTCGATGTCAATCTGGGTATGTTCAGGCTGTCGGTCATGACGCGGGTCTTCATCACGCATGCACCGGGCAATTTGGTAATAGCGTTCAAACCCAGCAACCATGAGCAGCTGCTTGTACATTTGTGGAGACTGGGCAAGTGCATAACACTTTTTCGGATATAACCGTGACGGAACCAAATAATCACGTGCACCTTCGGGCATGCTGCGGGTTAAAAGAGGCGTTTCGATCTCAATAAAATCACTCTTATTTAAATACTCTCTCATCGCGCTGATGACACGATGCCTGAAGATGATGGCTTTCTGCATCGGTGCACGTCGTAGGTCGAGGTAGCGGTAACGCAGCCGTAATTCCTCACTCGCCTTTACATCATCTTCAACAACAAATGGTGGCACCTTTGATTTTGAAAGTGGCTCCAAATCGCTGACTTCAAGCTCTATGTCACCGGTTTGTATCTTTGAATTCTTCTGACCTTCGGGCCGCTCACGCACTTTACCCTTTGCATATATACAGTCCTGTAAATTGAGGTTCTCTGCCTGTTCGATTTTTTGCGGATCAACAACAAGCTGTAGCATACCAGTCCTATCGCGCAAGTCAACAAAGATCAAACCGCCGAGGTTTCTTATCTTATCAACCCAACCAAATGCCTCAACCTCGTGTCCTATGTATTCTTTTGTGACGTTGTTTAGAAAAATCTTCTTAATAGGTTACCTCTGTTTTTCTCCTTCAATGACGATTTGAGAGAAATCTACGAATTGCATAAAGAGATTGTTGATAAAATGAACAAGAGCGAGACGGTTATCTCGCAGTTTTACATCTTCACACATCACAAGAACGTCATCAAAAAATTTATCAATGAACAGTCTCATTGCGAGTAGCAGTTTCAAAACCTCGGTATAGCTCTTCTGCTCCATCATAATCCCAAGCTGATGCGTGGTTTTTCTGCCTTCCTGATACAATTTGATCTCAGCAGGTTCCTTCAGCAGCTTTTCATTCACTTCAGTGACCTCTTTCACATCTTTCAAAATATTCCGTACCCTCTTCTGCCCAATAACCAACTTGGTAAATTCAGGTTTGCCCCTAAATTCTTTGAGAGCCTGACAACGCATACGAGCATCCGTGACATCACTATCCCAATTCGCAAGCACTGCATTAATCTCATCATACCGGAATCCCTTATCCTGAAGATAACGTGATACCCGCTCAATAAAAAATTCAGAAATAACACCCGTATCAAAATCTTTGTATTTCTCACCATGTAATTTTAGGATCTCATCGACAGCATGAGATAGTGAAACCGTAAATGAATAGGCATCGATAAGATTGACCACAGCATATCCATTTCTCCTTATGCCTAGAGGATCATATGAACTACTTGGACGGTTGCCACTCAAGAACGCACCCATCACATTATCAATCTTGTCGGCTACAGATAACACAGCGCCTTCTTTTGTCTGTGGCAAATCATCACCAACAAAGTTTGGTCGGTAATGTTCCTTTATTGCCATTGCTACTTTTTCTGTACTACTTACTTTTGCATAGTAACCACCAATGATGCCCTGCAATGATGTAAAGTCTTTTTCTCGCACCATCTGTGAGAGTAGATCCGCCTTGCAGAGGAGTGCTGCACGCCGCAATACATCCATATCTAATCGCGATTCATCACGAAACAGCTCAACGAATCGCTGCAGACGTACTGCCTTATCATAGAGGGTGCCTAGATCCTTTAACCACATCATTCCTTTTGTCTGCTCAAGCATATTCTCCAGACCCTGCCGTAAATCATTCTTGAAATAGAAGAGCGCATCGTAAAGCTTCGCTTCTATTACCTGTGTATAACCTTTCTTCACATTCTGAATCGCCTTCTTCTTTGCACTAAATACACAGATAAACTTGTTCGTACCCTTCACCCATATTAAATTGCCCTGGTTTTTCAAAACGGTGAGTAACACCTCTTCAGGTAAACCAAGATATTGATTATCAAATTCACCGGTCACAACCTCAGGGTACTCGGTTATGCAATTTATCTCATCAATCATTTCATCTGTGTACAGGGGTTCTCCAGTCATCTTTGCTGATGCCTCTTTTATACGCTTCAGAATTATTCTCCTTCGCTCATTAGGATCAACAACGACACCGCCGTGCCTGAGAAAATTAATGTATTCACGGGGTTTTTCGAGACGAATCGGTTTGAATGAGAAATGGAAATTCGGCATTGAGTAACGGTCTGCCTTTACTCCCGCATATTCAAATCTCAGGGGTCTTCGATCGAGAAGGGCAACAACCCAACGCACTGGTCTGGGAAACCGATCGCTTCCCTCATTCCATACCATTGTCTTTGGAAACTCCAAACTCCTGATGATTTTGGGAACTTCTGTATACAATATATCTTCAGTATTTACACCAGCAATCTCTTTTTTACCACATGCATATTCGCCCTTTCTTGTTTTCTTTATGAAGAGTTGAGCTTGTTTCAACTCATTCGCCTTCATGAATCCGAGAAGCATCTCTGTCGGTTTGCCTTTGCTGTCAAAGGCAACTTTTTTAGGCGGCCCCTGAATTTCGACGACCTGGGATTTCTGTTTTCGTGGCATACCGAGAATAAGCACACCCATCCGTCTTGGAGTATATATGGTTCTGACTGAACGATAGAATATCCGCTTATCCTTCAATAAATTCTCTACTCCGGTCGACAAATCCTCAGCCGATTTTTCGAGAAATGCTGGTGGAAACTCCTCAAATCCAATTTCGAGTAGAAAGTCGATCATGTCTTCTCAGAATCCTTTTTCTGTTGTGCAGCATTCTGTTCAAGATAGAGTCTTGCAGCTCGATTCGCGAGTGCACGTACCCGACCGATCATCTGTGCCCGTTCTGAAATGCTGATAACACCACGCGCCTCAATGACATTGAACAGATGCGAACATTTTATTGTGTAGTCATAACCAGGAAGGACAAGTCCTCTATCATAGAGTTTTTGCGCCTCTGCCTCAAATTCATTAAACAGAGAAGTCAAAAATCCTGGGTCTGCTTCTTCGAAATTGTATTTCGAAAATTCCAGTTCATTCTGCTCATACACATCACCCCAGCTGAGGTCATTGTTCCATTTAAGATCAAAGATAGATGAGACGTCCTGTAGTGCCATTGCTATTCTCTCGAGACCATAGGTTATTTCAACAGGAATTACTGGTAGATCAATACCACCTGCCTGCTGAAAATAGGTGAACTGGGTGATTTCCATACCGTCAAGCCATACTTCCCAGCCAAGACCCCAGGCACCGAGTGTGGGTGCGTCCCAATCGCCCTTCACAAATTTAACTTCGTGTTCCTTCAATTTCAGACCAAGGTGTTCCAGAGACTGCAAGTATATCTTTTGGATGTCATCGGGTGCTGGCTTCATAATCACCTGAAGTTGATAGAACTGCTGGACCCGATGGGGATTCTTCGCATATCTACCATCCCTTGGCCGTTTCGAAATCTCGACATAGCACACATTCCATGGTTTTGTATCGAGTATTCTGATAAATGTTGCAGGATTAAAGGTACCTGCTCCTACCTCTGAGTTGTATGGTTCAAAGAGCAGGCAATCCTGCTGCTGCCAGTACTGCTTTAACTCGAGGATAATATTTTCAAACGTGTGTACCCTTCTCATAATCCAAGCTCGTGGGATATGTTCTGCATGCCCCGCAGACAGATTTCAATGAATTCGTTGAGTTCAAGTCCCAGGTTTTTGCAGGTCGAAATCTGCTCACGGTTCGCACCAGCTGCAAAACGTTTCTCCTTAAATCTTCTCAACACAAACTGAACATCTAATGCCTTCAGGCGCTTTTCTGGATGCATTAATGCACTCGCAACAATAAGCCCAGTCAGAGGATCAGCAGCAAAGAGTGCCCAATCAAGCCTTGATTCAGGAGGCAGGTGTCCAGAATGTACCTTAATTGCATTGATTATCTTATCATTCAGGTGAAATTTCTCAAGAAAAGCAGCACCCTCAAGACCGTGCCTAGATGGTTGCCCATCAGTCTCTTCATAATCAATATCGTGTAATAGTCCAGTCAGACTCCACTGAGCCGTGTCTTCTCCAAATTTTTCAGCAAGTTCCTTTAAACATGCCTCAGCAGCAAGGCTATGCTTGAAAAGGTTGTCATTCTTTAACTTTTCGCGTAGCAGTTGTATTGCGTCGTCTCTTGTCATAGAAATATATTATGTACATTTTTAAAAAGATGTCAAGAAAGAATTTTTATTACGCCCCACACAATCTACAATCGAGTCCGTTGATTTTCTGTATAATCTCACTATAATAGTGCATGCTCGGTCTGGTCCTTGGTGGCGGTGCTGCAAAAGGATATGCGCATATTGGTGCCCTCAAGGTCTTAGATGAGGGGGGTATAAAACCAGATATAATCGTTGGTGCGAGCATGGGTGCACTCATTGGTGGTTTCTCTGCTGCTGGATATACTGCACAGGAACTCGAAGAGATAGCCTTAAAGATAGATAAAAAAAAGAAGCGATGGCTCTTCAGGTTCCGCCTCTCAAAAAAAGGGTTTATCGATGGCAAGAATATTGTGAGACATTTATCGCGTCATCTCCAAGACAAAAAGATCGAAGAATTACCGGTAAAGTTTGCTGTTGTCGCAACAGACATCGAAGACCACTCAGAGATCATCATTGATAAGGGTGATTTGATCCAGGCAATAAGGGCAGCAATCTCAATTCCGGTCGTCTTTATGCCCCATCAGTATGCTGG